>Ga0268262_10000151_pt1 | contig 88182 bp, 83 predicted proteins | sample TergutNc150P3_FD_190354 | JGI IMG/M metagenome (GOLD analysis project Ga0268262, IMG submission 190354) | Nasutitermes corniger P3 segment gut microbial community from laboratory colony in Florida, USA - Nc150 P3 (SPAdes) (version 2) | ecosystem: Host-associated > Arthropoda: Insects >... | reverse complement strand
GCGCTCCGGGGTTCGCGTCGGCTAGGTCAGTCGGTCGCTACGCTCCCTCGTTCCCACGCCTCCGCTCACCCACATTGCGGGTGGCTCTGTTAGCCACCCGCAACGTCGCATACAACAAATCGTTATGCGCCAGTTTACAATTTGGATGATGAGGTATTTTTTCCAAGTTATCATCATACTCAAAACGCATCATAGCGATATTACAATGAATACTAAAGAAATTTATCTTTCATATAATCGTAATTATATAAGGCATCCTTTAAAAAGATAGACTAACAGAATCGACTTAAAAATATTCAAAATAAAATTCTTCAGTAAAGTTTTTACGGTTGTTTTACACATAATCGTGTAAAAGTCAAATATGCTTTAAAAAGATACAAAAATAAATTTCTTCAAAAAATTTTCCATTAGATTATCCTTTATATGGAATAAGATCATAATTGGATAAGAAAGCCCCTTTTTTACGAATTTTAAATTGCCTATATACCTTTTTGAAGTTAGTTAAAATAATTTCCTTCGGAAATAAAATTCAATTACAAATAACAATGGGAAAAAATTTGTTTCAATAATTGCAGAATAAAATTAAGACAATATTTCAAAAGGCATTATAATAAACAATATATTAAAATTGTAAACCAGCGCATAACAAGACTGTAACAGCTTCGCCGCCTTACGGCGGCTCGGGGTTCGGTCGGCTAGGTCATGGCTACGCCATTCCCACGCCTCCCTCACCCACATTTGGGCGGGCGGTCTTTGCTTCGCAAAGCCCTTATATGCCCGCCCAAACGTCAGTTACAGCCAAAACGTTATGTGAAATTGCGCTTGACATTTTCTGAAAATATTGTATAAATATGTAAAACAATAAAATAGGGAAAAATTTGAAAAGAAGTAAAGAAAATAAGGAATTAATTCAAAGAGTAAAAACAATATCAAGAAATGGGTTTCATAATATTGAAACAATAAATAGTGACGATATTGGTTTTTTGACGCAAAATATAAAATCAACGGATTATGAACTTGTGGAAAAAATATATTGGGCTATTGGTCAAATTGGAATACATAGACCTGAAATTGTAAAAAATTTAGTCAATTATGCCTTTGAGGATTTGCAAAATGAATGTCCGGCAATAAGGGAAAATGCCTTATTTGCATTAGGCAGAACTGGAAGGGCAGATATAAATTTAGTAAAGGATCGGATAATTGAAATTATAAATTTATACAAAGACGATAATGCAAAAGTTAGAATGTCTATGATATGGGCTTGTGAAAATATAGCAAATAGTAGGGCAGATTTATTTGAGCCTTATATAAAAATATTTGAAGAAATGTTAGATGATGTTGATGAAAAATATGTAAAAAAAGAAATTCCTGAAATATTTAGGGTTATAGGAAAATATAGTCCAGAACTTGTAAAACAATCATTAGAAAAATTAAAAGGAAAATTAAATGATAAAAATAAAGTAATGAGAATACATATAAATGGGGCAATTAAAGTAATAGAAAAAAATTTAGGATATAAAAACAAGCGCAACTTCACATAACAGGACTGTAACAGCATCGCCACAAGTATGCGACTCGGGGTTCAGTCGGCTAGGTCATGGCTACGCCATTCCCACGCCTCCTTCACCCACATTTGGGCGGGCGGTCTTTGCTTTGCAAAGCCCTTGTATGCCCGCCCAAACGTCTGTTACAGCTGGAACGTTAAGCGCAATTTGCCCAAAGTTGTTTTAATATATTGACAAAATAATAAAAAATGTTAAAATAAAGCATATATGGAGAATTAAATTGAAATTTGTATCATGGAATTGTAAGGTTGGTTTTAATGAGAAAAAGGCGGAATATATCAAAAAATATAATGCTGATTTTTATATTATTCAAGAATGTATAGAAAAAGATTATTCTAATATAAATAAATATTTTAAAAATTATTCATTTTTTTGTGATAATATAGACAGTAAATATGGTATTGGATTATTTTCTGATAAATTTGAATTTATAATATTACCCGAACATAATGTAAATTTTAGATATATTGTACCTTATAAAATATTTAATAATGATTATGAATTTGTTTTATTTTCAATATGGACTAAAGATAAAGATGAAAATAATAAAAAAATTGATTATACGGAACAAACATGGAAGGCAATAAATTATGATGGGTATAAAAAATATTTATCTAATTCAATAATACTTATCGGCGATTTTAACAGTAATAATTTTTGGGAAAAAAATTATATTGCAAATAAAGTACATTCGCATAATAATATTATTGAAAAATTACATGAATATAATATAGGAAGCGTGTATCATAAATATAATAATTGTATAAATGGGAATGAAAAAGACCCAACATTATTATGGCAAATGAATGTAAACAATAAATTTCATATAGATTATTGTTTTGTCTCTGAAAATTATAAAATAAAAAGTGTAAATGTTGGTTCATTAATAGAATGGAAAGAAAATAAATTAAGTGATCATTGTCCGTTAATAATTGAAATAGAATAATGTTAAATAAAATGGGCAAACAGCGCTTAACAGGTCTGTATGCGCTTCGCCGCCTTACGGCGGCTCGGGCTACGAAAAACCGCAGTCGGGCTTCGCCCTTTGTGCGGTTTTTCTCCGCCACATTTGGGGCAGGGGTCGTTGCTTCGCAACGCCCTATTACCTGCCCCAAACGTCGCATACAGCCAAAACGTTACGCGCCAGTTTACCATTTAAAGAGCGAGTCATATTTGCAAATTATCGTCACTAAAATAAATGCATTATAACGATATTTAATAATAAACACAAAATAAATTTATTTTTATATAATCGTAATTACACAAGGTACTATTTAAAAGATAGACTAAAAATTGGCATATAAAATTCTTTAATAAATTTGTTCAATGAATTTATTGCCATCATTTTGTCCAGAATTTTATAAAAGCCTAATATGTCTTAAAAAGATACGAATATAAATTTATTTAAAATAACTTTTGTATTAAATAGGCTTTTACACGGGGTATATCTTCAATTAGAAAAAGAAGGATATCTTTTGCGGTTTTCTAAAGGTCAATAATTTTTATTAATTTGTTAGATAAATCTACTGCCATCGTTTAGCGCATAAGCTTATGAAAGCCTATCATGCTTTCAAGTGATACAAAAATAGAATTATTCATTAAAAATTTTCTGTTAAATAAGCTTTTACATGAAATATGCCCTTAGTTAGATAGCAAATGACATTTATTTTTAAATTTGAAGAAGTATTTTTTTATCAATTTCCATAGGATAAATTTTTAAATTATTTTATTACTTTTGGAATAGAATTAAAACAATAGAATGAACAAAATATAAAAATGGTAAACCAGCGCGTAACAGGTCTGTATGCGCATCGCCGCCAATAGGCGGCTCGGGCTACGTTCGGCTAGGTCATTCCGCTACGCTCCATTCCCACGCTCCACTCCGCCACAGTTTTGTAGCCCTGCAAACCTTCGGTTTGCTTATTCGGGCTACAAAACCGTCGCATACAGCCAAAACGTTATGTGTAATTGGGGCATATTCATTATAGGGCATATTGACAAAATAATTAGTTTTCATAAGAATATAGCTATGGAACTAAGCAAAATACCTGAAAAGTATCAGGTGGACATTAAGAAGGCCACAGAATTGCTTAAAAATGAGGGTTGCAAGGCTGTTTTCCTGTTCGGGTCAATGGTTACAGGCAAAATACACCAAAATTCTGATATAGACATAGGCATAACAGGTTTGCCACCAAAGAAATTTTTTAGAGTAAATGCATATTTAGATAAGGAATTGTCCAGCAAGGTCGATCTTGTAGACTTTGATTTGCGCAAAGATTTCTATATCCTTCTTGATTCATTGGGGGAGATAATAGAACTTGGATAAAAAATTAAAAACAAAATTACTATTTGAAATTTCACAAATAGACAAGTTACTCAATGACAGCAAGCCATTATTAGATTTATACAAAATAAAAACACCCGATTTTATTGAGATGTCTGCCGGTGCAATGGTATTGCACTCTTTTTATAACGGGATTGAAAATATTCTGACATTGATATTTAAATTTTATGACGGACAGTTGCCCAATAGCAACAAATGGCACATGGAAATATTGGAAAAAGCATTCGTGTGTGATGAAAAAAGAAAAAATATTTTTTCAATCGATTTGCAGACAAAATTAGAGGAATATTTGAAATTTAGACATTTTGTTAGACACTCTTATGGATTTCAACTTGAGTGGGAAAGAATGGAAGATTTAACAAATGGAATTAATATTTTATGGGAAGCAATTAAGAAAGACATAAATATTTTTATTGAAAATAACTGATATGCCCCAACTACACATAACAAGTCTGTTTACGCATCGGCGCAGGAGCGCCTCGGCCTACATTCGGCTAGGTCGCCTAAAGGCTCCCACGCCTCATTCCGGCAAATTGGCGGTGGCGGTCTTGCTTCGCAAGCCCTTATATGCCGCCGCCAACTTCGTAAACAGCCAAAACGTTAGACGACACGTGGGCTAAAATTTTGTAAAAATCTCTTGACAAAATATATCTGATATGATATATTATTTCTATGGAATATATAGTAGAGCTTTATGAGAGACTTGACGGTAAAACGCCTGTTTTAGAATTTATATTAAGCTTAAATCCAAAGCAACAAGCAAAAATCTATAGAGAAATCAACTTATTGGAAAAATTTGGGAACGAATTACATTATCCTCATGTAGATACGATAAAAGGCAAAATGTATGCAGGTTTATGGGAATTAAGGGTTGAGCTGTCTTCAAATATCTTCCGAATATTTTACTTTTTGCCTAAGAATAATAAAGTGGTTTTACTGCACGGAATAGTAAAAAAGAAACAAAAAACACCCAAAAAAGAATTGGATACAGCATTGGAAAGAATGAAAGAATATATACGGAGGGAACAAGTATGAATTGGAGTAAGGCAAAAGACATTATTTTAAGGAACGAAGAAGTCCAAAAAGAACTAAAGATGAATGAGGCTGAATACAAAATAATTGAGGAGATAATTATGGCCCGAAAGGAAAAGAACTTAACCCAAAAAGACCTTGCGGAATTAATAGGAACCAAGCAGTCCAATATTTCAAGATTTGAAAGCGGGAACTATAATCCATCGCTTGAATTTTTAAATAAAATTGCGCAAGCGGTAGGGAAGGAATTAGAGGTAAGAATAATATAAAAGCCCACGCGTCGTCTAACAGGACTGTTTACGCATCGGCGCAGGAGCGCCTCGGCCTACATTCGGCTAGGTCGCCTCGGACTAAAGTCCGCAGGCTCCCACGCCTCATTCCGGCAAATTGGCGGCGGCGGTCTTTGCTTCGCAAAGCCCTTATATGCCGCCGCCAACTTCGTAAACAGCCGGAACGTTATGTGCAATGTGCCCTAAATTGGTTGGAAAATGTATTGAAAGAGTAAATATAATATGGTATAATAACTTAGGGGTATTAATGTGGATAAAAAAATAGGCATTATCGGTTATGGAAGTATGGGGAAAATGATTTCCTCTAAATTTATGGAATCAAAAATTATTCCCGAATCTAATATGTATATATCAAATAGGACATTTGAAAAAATAATAGGGCTAAAGACTATTTGTCCATTATTAAATATTTGTAAAAATAACATAGATGTCGCGTATCCGTCAAAACTAGCATTTCTACCGCTTGACAAGAAACTGAAATAAACTTCCGGAAAACACTTAATTTCGGAGGAAAGAAATGAAGTTTAGCGAAGAAGAAAAAGCCATGTGGCTTGAAGACTGGCGCAATAGCGGGAAGAGGGCATGGACATATGCGAAGGAAAACGGACTCATCCCGCAGACATTCGTGGGATGGACCAAAGCAAAAACAGGAAACAAACCCTGTTTTGTGGAAGTCGCAACAAAAGCAATTTCTGTTGAGTGCAGGGAGGAAATACTTATTGAAAAAGGGGAAGTAAAAATTCACATACCCTTGGTTTCAGGCAGCAGGGAATTGCGGGCGGTTATAGAATGGCTGGGGCGTGCGATATGACATTTGATACCAGCAAAGCAAGGATCTTTATCCGCCCTGGTTACACCGATTTACGGAAAGCGGTAAACGGGCTTTCAGTAATGGTAGAACAACAAATGGCAGGGGAGCCTTTTAGCGGGAACATTTATTTATTTTGCAACCGGGGGCGGAAGCTGCTGAAAGCGCTGTGGTGGGACAGGAACGGGTTTTGGCTGAGCCAGAAACGGCTTGAGAAAGACAAGTTCCCCTGGCCTGAAACTGATGAGGAAGCGAGGGAATTAAGCGCGGAAGAACTGTCGATGCTTTTAAAGGGGATAGATTTTTTTAAAGCGCACAAAACACTTTATTACAAACATGTTTCATAAAAAGCAAAAAAACATTTGACAAACAGATCGTTAGGAGCTAGACTGTGGCATGCAGGTTGAAACACTTGATGCCACAGTCCGCGATTACATCAATGAGTTAGAGACCAGAAATCAGGAATTGCAAAATAAAGTCATTGAGATTGAAACAAATCATAAACAAGATTACCAACAATTATATAATGAATATTTGATACTGAAAGAACAATATGGCCTATTGGTATACAAGCGGTTTGTGCGGAGCGCCGAGCAATTGCTGGCTGATGAAAAGCAGCCGCCGTTATTTGCAGAGGAAGCCGAACAGCCCGAAACAAATGAAGAGAAGCCTTTAGAGCTTCAAACCGTTAAATCGTTTGCGCGGAATAAAGGCGGGCGCAAGCCGATTGGCGCAAACCTTGAGCGAAGGCCTAGAGTCATAGACATACCGGAAAGTGAAAAAACCTGCGCTTGCGGTGCGAATTTGACTCGAATTGGCGAAGAAACCAGCGAAAAACTGGTTATAATACCCCCGCAGATTTATGTGGACCAAACAGTCAGGCCGAAATATGCCTGCAGGCAATGCGAGGGGACGGAAGACGAAGACAAGCCTGCGGTGCGCATCGCGCCTGTGGAGCCTGCCATCATTCCCCGGAGCATAGCGAGCCCCAGTTTGTTAAGCACTATTATTACGCAAAAGTTTGAGATGCACCTGCCTTATTACAGGCAGGAGAAACAATTCGGGCAGATAGGGGCAGCAATAAGCCGCCAGGACATGAGCAACTGGCAGCAGCAGGCGTATGAAAAACTGGAGCCGTTATTCGCCATGCTCAAAGAAACGGTAAAAAGCGGCCCTGTCCTGCAGATGGATGAGACTGAGGTACAGGTGATAGGGGAAGAAAACCGAAGCGACCTTCAGAAAAGCTATATGTGGCTTGCCCTCGGCGGCCCTGTCGGGAAAAAAGTAATTTGGTATGAGTACCATGCGACTCGCGCCTCATATAACGCCATGGAATTCCTTCAAGGGTATTGTGGGTACCTTCAAACGGATGGGTATGACGGGTATGACTGCGCGGCTAAAGAACTGCCCGGGATAATACAGGTGGGCTGTTTCGCCCATGCAAGGCGGAAGTTTTTTGAGGCTGCCAAGATAAACAAGAAGCCGCAGTCCGCCGAGGAAGGGATGAAATATATACGCAGGCTCTACCAGCTTGAGGACGCGCTAAGGGGCAAATGGAAAGACAGCCTTGAAAAATTCCATGAAGCGCGGGAAAAAGAAGCGGCTCCCATGTTAGCCGAATTTAAGCAGTGGCTTTTAAAGCGGGATAATGACGTGCTGCCGAAGTCGCTGTTGGGAGAGGCAATACGCTATACCCTGAACCAATGGGACAAATTGGCAAGGTATATTGAAAGCCCCTATTTAACCCCCGACAACAATGCTTGTGAAAACGCCATTCGGCCTTTTGTCCTCGGGAGGAAAAACTGGCTGTTCTGTCAGAGCGTGGACGGTGCCAAAAGCTCATGCGGCATGTTTACCCTTATAGAGACGGCAAAGCAAAACGGCCTTGTCCCATTCAAATATCTTATGGCTGTCTTTGAAAAAGCCCCGCTTGCTTTAACCCCTGCAGACTGGGAAAAACTCCTGCCTTGGAACATTTTCACCGCTTAATTTGACGGATACCGATATCAAGACAATTCCAGCATTAATACAGCAGTTGGCGGACAACGGGAAACTTCTCATCGTCAGAACTAAAGAAGAATCAAGCCTTGGCTATCTCAATATAGTTCGACAATATGCTGTAAAGAGGGTGATGATTAGATAATTAAGAATTAATATCTTTTATGAATTCAATAACTGTTTCAATCCTGTCAAGATTATTATAATCACGTAAAATGTTATCTGAATCAGGGATATATTTATTCATAGCAGATTGAAGTTTTGCATTTATTCCGGAATCTATTTTGTTTATATCCAATCTCCACCCTTCCTTTTCGCAAAAAAGTTCTAGGCCGTTTTTTAGAATCAACGGACTTATATCCCCATATTGAGATTTACAATCATCTTCGAGTTTACAATAGTTTTTTACATTATTGTTATAACAAATGACTCTTACATAAGCATTTATATGATAGGCAATTAACGGGCTTGTTCCTGTTGTACCCAACCTCCGTATATTGAAATCGTCATAAAAGGCAAAATAATTTTTCTCGGTATCCAGTATTTCTGAATATTTTAAAAAATAATATTGCCAATTATTTTTTGTAAATTTATTCATAGCTTTAGATATAATATCATTTAATTTATCCCGCGCTGATAAATTATTATCTCTAGAAATAAAATTATCAAGTAAATTAATAATATTTTCTGCAACTCCCGCATCTTCATTTGTCAATATATAATACCAGTTGTTTTTCCCTCCAAAATATACCGCTTCCGCATTTCCATAATCACAATCTTTAACTTTATATCCGTTAAAGCCGGAAGCAATCATAGCTTGAATTATTAGTACGTCTTCATTGTCCCAAATTTCCCGTACCGCTTTTAAATAATCATTTAATTTATCCTTGTTTTTATCGACGCTTAAAACATGAATTAAGCTGTTGAAATAATGAAAATCTTCCAACATAAACAAAACGTGTTGGAGCTCTTTTGCCGATGTGTTAATTAAAACAGCTTTTTTTATCTCTTCATTAAGCTGTTCATTAATATTCTTGGTAGACTTAGAAAATTCTTTATCAGGTAATAATTTATATATATCTTTTTCCAATAATTCGCTGATTAATTTCCAATAACTTGAAAAATCATTTATACTAAGATTGGCTTCAAAACTTATATCCTTTCTTTGCCTCTGAGCCTGAAGAAGATTTCTTATTACCCGAACGCAATGCATAATATTTATATAATCTTTCCCGGAAAATTCTTTTAATTTAAATTTCAAACAATAAACAATTATCGAGAAAAGAATGATTCTGTCTTTGTTTTGGAATTTATTATTTTTCAGATTATCCTTAAGGCATCTTTCGAAAAGAAATATTTGGTTTTCATTATCAACTTTTATTTTATTATTTTCAGAACAGGAAGAATCAAACAATTCCTTGAAAAAATTATTCAGGCGTTTTTTATTGATTTTATCATTTTCTAAGGAAATATTAAAAAATAAATCCAGCGATTTAAACAAAAAGGCGATTCGGTCGTTGTTTTCATCATCATTACAAATAAATGGTTCTTTATTTGAATAAATTTCTTTTATTTGGGCAAAGTTGTTAACATCAAATTCATCGGCGCGGATTCTTGTTCCCGAATGATCCAAAAAATACAGAAGCTGGCTTATAAATTCAAAATAATTCATGAAATATTCATCTATTATAAAAACATCAACATCCCTATGGACCCAAAATAAATCTGTCCATTGCTTTTCTATTCTGAAAGAAAAATAATCACTGTATGAAAGTTTAACCCCTGAATTTTCATTGTCAGAAATGTAATAATCTTTATAATCTGTTTCAAGAAATTTAATAAAATTAGCTTTAAAAACTTCAAAATCAGTTAACTGCTTTCCACGCGAATTCATTTTAATGTACAATTCATCATTTAATTCAAAACCCTCTGCACCCATATCCAGAATATGAAATGTTATTATTTTTTTTTCGGTAAGTTTAGGCCAAATTCCATCTGTCTTAAAAAACATGGAATGTATTTCCTGGAGCATTATTAACATTGCTTTTATTGTAGGGTCGTTATTCCACGAATCACGAAACCAATATGATTTTGTTATTATATCTTTAATGCTTTCTTCCGCAGAGCCCGGTAAATCGATATTTTCTTCTATAAGCGCCCTACAAAAATCCTTTGAACTAATACGCGTATGATAAATAAAATTCTTCAATTTCATAAAACTATACGGCTTTTTTTCCTTTATTTTCTCTTTTAATCCTATATACCAATGAAGTAAGTAAAGAGTCGTTAAACGCTGTTGTCCGTCTATCGGAGAAAAAACAAATTTACCATCCTGCTTGTCAACCCTGCCATAGATAAATTCAAGATGAAGAGGAATTGTCCCGTTAATATGGTCCGACAATACATTTAAAAATAATTCCCTTCTTTGCTTTTCACTTTCCCTGCCTTGCGCGTAATCCCTTTGTATTATGGGGATATCAATAATGAATTCTTCGTCTTGTTCATTAAGAGGTATGGAATCAGGATGCTCCCCACTTATTAATTCCCAAAAAGTTTTTAAAGGTTTCAGTTTTTGGCTCCTGTAGTTATTTTATTTGTAAATTCGTTATATATTTTTTCCATAGCCTTAAAATATGCTGTTCTGTCTTCTCTGTCCCAAAGGATTATATTATCAGGCTGTAAAGTATAATGTTTTTGAAAAATATTCCTTGTGCAAACAGGAATATATTTATTAAATATTCCTCCTCTGCCGTCGGGTTCTTCTCTTTCTATTATTTTTATTATTATTTCTCTCTTCCTTTGAAATGAATTACAATTTAACTTGGAATTTGTGTCTTTTCCAATCAAAGCATAATTAGATAATGTATCTGTTTGATTTGCGGATGTTTTATTTAATTTATCAAATGTTTTTTCAATACAACGGGAAAGAATATTATATTCTTTTTTAAATACATCATCATATTTAAGTTTCAATAAGTTATCTATTCTTTTACTAATAATTATACATTTTTCTTTTATATCATCTGAGTAGTTTGGATTATTATTTATTGATAACAGAGTTAGTCCCTGAGAATTTAACCATGTTCTAATCTCTTCATAATTCATTTCTTGCGGAGTTTGCGGATAAATATGCTCTATGCTTGGATCTTCATTTTTATATAAATGAAACGGGAAATGTGTATTCTCTTTTTCAAGCCTTATTGTTGATTCGATATTTAAAAAAAGAAGTATTTTCAGTAATTTATCATAATCAGAATGGTAATTTAAAGTTTCAAGTTTTTGATTTGATCCTAAACTGATAAATTTATTTATTTCTAGTTTAACATAATCAAGACAATCTTTTCTTGTATGTCCATTTTTATAACGTTCTCCGTTTGGATGACATTTTCCCAAAAAATAATCAAACAGATCCTTAATTAATTTTAAAGACTCCTCTTCTTTCTTGTGTTGACACACAAGAAAACCTATATAGTGATACATTTGTCTGTTATTGTACCATTCATCAAGAACAGAAAATAAAATATTTATTTCATTAAATATGTCCATTACAGTATCTATTTTATTCTCATTACCCCGCCTCTTGCTGATATACTTTTCAAATACATGATATTCAAATTGTTTGTCTTTATTCTCAATTTGCTGGTCTTTATCAAGGATCGAATTCCAGTCCGCAGAAAGAATTCTGAATAAATAATCTATACGGGATTCAGGATTATAGCTTTTATTGTTCAGGAATTCCCACATCTCATCTTTTTGCAAATGATATTCAATATTATCCCATTCTTTGGCTATTTCAAAAAGCCGCCGTTGTATATATTCACTTTTTTCATATATATCACCTTGTAGCAGTAATGCTTTTATCAATTCGGAATCTGTCAAAGGTATTTTCCCGATATTTAACCGTTTAAAAACATCAATCTGATTATCATTATTCCGACTATCAAATTTATCCGCGATAGAATCAACCTCATACCAGATAACACTTACTTTTTTTGGAGCCTCCTTCGATGTCAATATCATTTTAATAATGTCCTCAGCTCCAGGATGTTTTGTAAACCATTCTTCAATATAGGTTGAACACATATACATATGGTAGAAATCAATATTGTCGGTGGTAAGTTTTTTATCTGGATCAAAAGTAATATTATTTAAAAAATCACAGCCTTGCCCTTTATCTCCATTTTGATCATTATTTCTTGTTTCATAATCAATGGTAAAAAATGAGAATTTTGTTTTTGGAAATACACATTGTAGATATTTTATTATTATAAAAATGGTAGTAAGACGTTGCTGTCCGTCAATGACATCCCACAATATTTTGTTCTCATTACGCTTTATTACTACGGGTTGAAGGCAATAGAAATTTCCGGCATTATTCCCATCAGTGTAAGCTTTTTTCCCGTAATCAAAAATATCATCCAATAACTCAACAATTTGGGTTTTTTCCCATCTATAACCACGCTGATAACGCGGAATATTAAATTTCTCATTAAGAAGGCTTTCGATCGATCTTATATTAATCGGGCTTTTTTCTTCACTCATATTACCACTTGCAGTGTAGCATTGGCATAAGATAAAGTCAACACTATTTTTTACCTTTTTTAATTTTTTTCCTACCCCTCTTCATTTTCTCATCTTCGTACTCCTTAACGAAACCTGAACTTATTATCTCCGAAAGCAGGGCAATAAAAATGATGCTCATTCCCTATGAAAGGATAAAATTTTATATATTCAGTTTTATCAAAAATACCATGCCGCTAACGGCTATTCTATAAGTTTATAAAGTGGCATAAACTCAATAATGGTCAAGTCTTCCTTTGTATCATTTCCTTCTTTATCTTTCACCCAGATCATTTTCTGGTCGATAAATTTTCCCACCCGTTCCGCGAGTACTTTGGCAACCGTCGTATATTTCCGTAAATATTTTTCCAGTTGGGCTTTATTACCAAAATTAAGGAGATATTCTTCGCCCTTATCTTCTTTGCCTATTGGAAGATAAATGTCATGACTTATCCCTTCTTTTGTCTTAATTAAACGCCGATACCATCCGGAGCCAGCTGCCTTGTAATGACCTAATGTGGGCCAATTCTCATTGGCACACCACCAGTCTCTATTTAACTCAGTATAGAAATCTATTCTTATTTGACCGGCATCGCCGCTGCCTGATCTAAAAGGACCGATAATTATTTTAGCGAAATTAGCGCCTGCCGTCGTTTTAGACGTATCAAAATAAAAACAAAGGTACTCGTTGTCGTCACAATAAACCGACTCAAACTGTCCTTCCAAAAAATAATTGCCCCTTGTTTGCAAAACATTAAAAATTTCTTTTTCGATTGCTTTTTTGAAAAACCCGGGAAAGAGTGTCTTCGCAAGAAGTGTATGCTGATCTTTGTCTATGGTTCCTCCCAATCCAAGATCCTCAACTAAAATATTGATAATCTTGAAAACATTTTCTTTGATCCTGTCAAAATTTTCTTCGGTTTCTTTACCAAGACATTCGCCTATGTTAATAAGGCAATCAACAAATTCTTTCCTCGTTTCAGGCTCTTTCAGGTACATAGAGACATCTTTATAGTAAGAAGAACAAAGCTGTTCAAATTCATTATCATCAATTTGCTGATCTGCCCAAATTTGCCAAACTTTGTTAATATACTCAGTAAAGACACCTTTTTTTAATTCAAATATTCTTACATTACGTTCTCTTTCTTCCTCAGCTTTCGACTGGCCCTGGAGTAAAAACAATGTAACAACCGCCGTGATTACAGCCCCCAATGCTGCGCCCAAAAAACTGGCAGGCATATCAAAAAAATCAATTGCCCTGGTTCCGACAGCAACAATGCAAAACAGAACAAGCAATAAAAAAGTTAAAATTATCAAAATTATTTCTTTTATACCCTTTTTCATACAAAACCTTCTTTGTCTTCAGTCTTACTTTGCCGGAGAATGGCTTTTAGTTGGACTTTTTGAACAACTGCCAGCGTTCACGAGATTGGCTATTGAAGAACGATCTGTTCCACACCATTTGCAATAAACCTTATCTGCCATAATTGGCCTCCTTGAAACTGACTTTTCCTGATTTTACCCCGCTGATCTGTCACCCAGCGCCTGATCAAACCAGTTTTTTTCAAAATTTGTATGCAAAATCATAAAATCAATTGTATTTTACATTTGCATACACCTGTCAACAGGAAAATCATTTAATTGCGAACTGGTATGTCATATTATGACAGAATGAATGCCGAGTTCTTCTGGAAAATGGTCAAAAATGAGGTGGAAAGACAGCAAACCAGCTTTGAATGGCTGTACCGGAAGACGCAAATCCCCAAAGGGACTTTTTCTTTGTGGAAAAACAGAAATATCATTCCAAGGGCAGACGAAGCGTACCGTATCGCAGAAGCCCTCAAGGTATCGGCGGTAAAACTACTGGAGCACGTTCATCTCCACTCCTGCGGCGCCGAGCAATCGCTCAAGGTTCGCACAGCGGAATTTTTCTGCAGCCATTAGCACCAGTTTCCCGCAAGTCTCAGCATCAGCGAGGGCGTTATGCGCATCGTAGACAATGCCGAAGTGTTCGGCCAATGCGGTAAGGGCGTGGGATTTCAGTTCCGGCCAGGTATGCCGGGCCAGGCTGCAAGTGCAGAAGTACGACAATGCGGGAATATCCAGCTCATAGCACTCAAGAACCGCCCAGAGTACGCCCATGTCGAATGGGGCGTTGTGGGCCGCAAGGGGAAGGCCGCCGATAAAGGGCTTTATTGCGCTTTCCCATAAATCCGCGAATGTGGGGGCGTCTTTTACATCGTCCACGGTAAGGCCGTGGATTTCGGTGAAGTCTGGGCGGATGTAAAGTTCCGGCGGACGGATCAGCGAATAATAGGTGCCAGTCACCTTTCCGTCCTGGAATTTCACAAGGCCCACGGAACAGGCGCTTTCCCGCGAGTATTTCGCGGTTTCAAAATCTATGGTTACAAAGTTCATTTTCCCCTCGCCATCTTTTGCATTTCTTCGATATTCGACTGCCAGGCATTTACCAGCAACTCAGGTTCCAGCGGACGGGCGGTGCAGCCGCGTGACAGCACCCATTCTACTACTTTCTCAAATTGTGTGCTGGTAAATGTAATAATAACGCCGTCTTCGGTCTCGGTGATTTTTTGATCGTCTGCCCATTGGCGATCCGTTACCCACATGACGGAATAGTCGTAAAAGGCAATTTTGAAACGATGCTTTTTCTGGCCGGCAAAAACGCCAAAATGACTACCGCCAATACCGGCGCGGTAATCAAAATCTTTTGCCAAAAGAAAATGGTCCTTTTCAAGTACGACATTTTTCATTCGGCGCAACGAGAAGATACGAATCCCCTTTCGTTCCTCAGCAAACCCGTACAGATACCAGAGTCCGCTATCGAACAGCAGTTGGTAGGGCCGGACACGGCGGGGTATAAAGTCTTCGTCATAGGTCCCCTGGTACTCAAAAGTAATAACGCGGTTTTCCCGCAGGGCTGTTGTTAAGGGATTCCATACCTCAGGCGCTACGGGAGCCGATGGAACCTGCGGAACCACGATACGTCTTTCGTACCAGTCGGAATTGCTTTCAGAAGCCAGGGGCGCAATAATGCTGTCCAAAAGGTGATGAGCCGCATCATAGATAGGCGTATCCTTATACATGGTAAGGATATTTTTCGCCATGCCCAGGGCCAATAGTTCATCTGCGCCGGAAAAGCCCATGGGGATGCGGTAATTCGGTTTCGAATAATAATAGCCACGGTGCAGGGCATCGTATTCTATGGGGGCGTTCAGCCTGTCCCTCATAAATTCGATGTCCCGGCTTATGGTGGAAATGCTATTCCCCTCCCACTTTTTAGCCAGATAGCCTGTGTTCGGGTATTTCCCCGAAGCTATCTCCTTGTCGATAAAACACAGCCTTGCCAGGGCTGATTTTGGCAGCGATAACCGCGCGGGCTTTTTTTCGTTTTCCATGTTAGGTAATATATTATATTGGTCTGTCATAAGATGCCAGACCAATATAATTTTCCTGTTTTTTTTCACGAATTTCCAAACCCAATCTTCTTTGCGTTATTAAGGTTGTTCAGGTTTTCGTCCTTGCAATACTGCGCCAAAGTGTCTACTGTCGGACGGCTTCCGTTTATTATCGTGTCCACTTCGGCCTTGCGTGCGATGTTTTCAATTTGGCCGCCGGACAGGTCAAACCGGGAAGCCAGAACCCCGGCGTCGGTTTCGGCAAGGGACGACATCATGCTTTGCCAGATGGACTGCCGGGCGGCGAGGCAGGGCCTTGAAAACTCTATCTTGTACAGAAAGCGCCGCTCAAAGGCGCTGTCCATGTTTTGGGTCAAGTTGGTGGTGGCTATCAGGATGCCCGACAGGTTTTCCATTTCTTGCAGGATTATGTTCTGAATGGTATTTTCGGTTTGATCCACTGCCTGGTTTGAGCTATTAATTTCTTTCCGCTTTCCTATTACCGCGTCCGCTTCGTTTAGCAGAAGGATTGGGGCGATTTCCGAATTTTCAACCGCGTATCGGTAAGTGGTGAAGACTTCCTTTATTTTTTTTTCGCTTTCTCCAAACCAGCCTGCAGCAGCGGATCAGTTTTTTCTTTTCGAGTTCTTCACATTCGTTAATGTATTTTATTATTCTGATCTTGCTGCATTTTATGGAATCGGCGATTTCGCTTATCAAAATTTGATTGTCAGCGCTTCGTTCCATAAGGTGAGAAAACAGCACTGCCTGTATGGGGTTTATGTCCAGTTTATTTTTGACATAGTCAAAATATGCCTTCCCCTTTGGCAAGCACTTGCTAATGCCGTATTTTCTGGAAATTTCGACAATTTTTTCCAGTTTGTCCAGAATATCCATACCGTTCGATATTCCCTGTTCTTTTGATGCGGAAGTCGAACCCGAAAAAAGAAGCCTGGCTTTGTCTATAAAAAAGTTGATTTTCATGCTGATAATCTAGCAGGTCGCTCTGTCAGGGAATGATAGATCAATAAAAATTTATGCAAATAAATTTGACTAAGCTCGAAGCCACCGCGCAGGGCCCTGCGCGGTGGCTTCAGACAAGCCAAGATTTATTCGAATAAAATAGGTTTTTCATTCAGTAATATTTTGCATTCGCATGATTTTTCTAAGGTGTTATTTGATAGAGTTAGAGCTAAATTATGGCTTATTTGCCGGCGATGAGACTCGAACTCATACCCCCAAAACGGGGAGGGGATTTTAAGTCCCCAGTGTCTACCGTTCCACCACGCCGGCCAAAGCGCCACGTTAAGGGGCGTCCCTGAAAAAATGTAACACGCCTAGGCGCTTAAGGTCAAGAAAGCGCGTTGCCTTGGCTCTGGATTTGTACCCGTGCCATTTTTAGGGTGTATTTTGTGCCGGTAGCTTCCTGCTTTTGTGTATGATCCATTTTCATCATTTTGGTATATTTTAGTCAAAGCACAAAATTAATTCCTGGATTTCAATTTAATAAAAGAGGTTTATTATGTCTTTACTCAAAAAGAAGTTTGCGTTATTCATCTTTTTAATTTGCTTCGTCTTTACTGCAATTAACATAAGCATAGGCGCTTTTCTGGGCCGTGGGGTTCTTTACACGGGAAGCGTGATGGCGGTTTTAAGCCTTTCTATCGCGATTTTTTCCACCGTGATAATCGCCAAGGCTTGCGCGAAGGACAGGGAGCTTTTAATTGCGACGGAGCAGGCATCGGAGGCCAAAAGCGCTTTTCTGGCCAGCATGAGCCATGAAATGCGAACCAACCTGAACGCGATAATCGGGCTTACAGAGCTGGAACTGGAAAACAATGCCGGACTTAGGAAAACTACCGAAATGAGTCTGGAAAAAGTCTATTCTGCCGGTATGAGTATGCTGGAGGTCGCTAACGATATTCTGGATATTTCCAGGATTGAGTCGGGGCGCCTGGAGCTTGTTCCGGTTGAATATAGCCTTCCCGGTTTAATTAGCGATGCCGTTGCCCTGAATACGGTTCGCATAGGAAGCAAACCCGTTAAGTTCGTTCTTGACATCAAAAAAGATCTGCCCGCTGTGCTTTACGGAGACGAACTGCGGATAAAGCAGATGCTTAACAATTTGCTTTCCAACGCAATAAAATATACCCACAGCGGGTTTATCAGCCTTTCAGTCAGGTGCGATAAGGATGAAACCAACGGGCAATCGGAATGGCTTGCCTGCAAGGTAACTGACACCGGAATTGGCATAGAAAAGAAAGATTTGAAGAAACTTTTTATGGATTACAGTCAGATAGACAGGAAAAACAATCGTAAAATTGAGGGAACCGGTCTGGGCTTGGCCATCACCAGGCAGTTGGCGGATATAATGGGTGGCTGTGTCGGGGTTGAAAGCCAATACGGCAAGGGCAGCGCTTTCTCGTTCAAAGTTCGACAGGGTTTTGTAAGCAAAGATACCATTGGCAGCAGTGTCGTGGAAGAATTAAAAGCAAACGAATACAAATGCGAACGCAGGGCCGGAAACGCAAACATTATACGGCCATATATTCCATACGCCAGGGTTCTGGTGGTAGACGATATAGCTGTCAATCTGGAAGTAGTCAAGGGAATGATGGAACCATACGGAATAACTGTGGACTGCGTTAACTCAGGTCAGGGAGCGGTTGATGTGGTTAAAAGCGGAATGATAAAGTACAACGCGATTTTTATGGATTACATAATGCCGGAAATGGACGGCCTTGAAGCTACGCGTATCATCCGGAACGAAATAGAGACTGAATATGCCAGGACAGTACCGATCATTGCTCTTACTGCCGATGCCGTCGCTGGCAGCGCTGAAATGCTTTTACGAAACGGTTTTCAGGGCTTTATTTCCAAACCCGTAAACATGAAGGAACTGGATTCGGTTATCAATACCTTTGTTCGCGATAAAGAATATGAAGAGAAGGCGGAAAAAGTAAAAACAATTGAAACATACGCTACCCGTCAAAAAACGCGCGGCAGCTTTGTTACCCTTCCCGCTTAGACGCAGCGCTCTTTTTGAACGAGAGCGCCTCGCCCCCCGTTTCGGAATTTTTGTCGGCGGTTACGGTGTCTCCTTCTTTTATCTTTCCGGAAATGATCGCCTTTGCCAAAGGATTTTCCAGGTCGGCCTGAATAGCACGTTTTAGGGGCCTTGCGCCGAAAAGCGGATCGTAGCCCCGCTCGGCAAGCAGTTCCTTGGCCGCCTTGGTAAGCTTTAGCTCCACCTTGCGATCGGCCAGGCGTGAGCTTAGCAGCGCGAGCTGAATGTCAACGATTTTAGCAATCTCATCTTTGCCGAGCCGGTTGAAGATCACGGTCTCGTCAATTCGATTCAGAAATTCCGGACGGAAGCTCTGTTTAAGAAGCTCCATCAGCGCGTCCTTTATCGCGTCCAGTTTTTTGGCCTCAAGGATTAGATCGGAACCCAAATTGCTGGTCATAATGATGATGACGTTCTTAAAATCAACAACGCGGCCTTGCCCGTCGGTAAGCCGTCCGTCGTCCAGTATTTGGAGAAAAACGTTGAAGACCTCAGGATGCGCCTTTTCGATCTCGTCAAAGAGAATGACGCTGTAAGGCCGACGGCGCACGGCTTCGGTCAACTGGCCGCCCTGCTCGTAGCCTACGTAGCCGGGGGGCGCGCCAATCAGGCGGCTTACCGAGTGCTTCTCGCCGTACTCGCTCATGTCGATTCGGGTGAGGGCTTTTTCGTCGTTAAAAAGAAAGTCCGCCAGGGTTTTGGCAAGTTCGGTTTTCCCTACGCCTGTGGGACCCAAAAAGAGAAAAGAGCCCAGCGGGCGACTCGCGTCCGAAAGCCCCGCCTTGTTGCGCCGGATTGCGTCGGCTACGGCTTCCACCGCCGCTTTTTGGCCGACTACCCGCTGTTCCAGCACCTTTTCCAGGTCCAGGTATTTCTGCAACTCGCCAGAGAGCATCTTCGAGACGGGGATGCCTGTCCATACGGACACTACGCGGGCTATGTCTTCTTCGCTTACTTCCTCGCGAAGTAAAGCCGGTTTTCCTTCTTTTCCCTCCGATCTGCCTTCCATATGATCCGTCAGGGCTTTGAGTTTTTTCTGGGCTTCCGGAATTCTGCCGTGCTTAACCTCGGCGGCTTTGGCAAGGTTCCCCTCGCGCTCATAGCGGGTTTCTTCTATTTTTAGTTCCTCTATTTGCTGTTTGATTTCGCGAATCTTTTGAACATCCTTTTTTTCTTTTTCCCAGCGCGCGTTCATGGCGTCACGCTCGGCGGTGAGGTCGGCGATTTCTTTTTCAAGCTTGACAAGCCTTGACTGCGAAGCCGCATCCTCTTCCCTGGTCAGCGCCTGCTTCTCTATGGAAAGCTGAAGCAGTTTCCGTTCCAGCTTGTCCAGCTCGGTAGGGCGGCTGTCCAGTTCCATTTTCAGGCGGCTCGCCGCTTCGTCTACAAGATCAATCGCCTTGTCGGGAAGGAAGCGGCTTGTGATGTAGCGGTTGGAAAGCGTAGCCGCCGCCACCAGCGCCTCGTCCTTGATCCGCACGCCGTGGTGAACCTCGTAGCGCTCCTGAAGCCCGCGCAGTATGGCGATGGTGTCCTCCACGGAAGGTTCCGCCGTGTATATCTGCTGAAAGCGCCGTTCCAGGGCCGCGTCTTTTTCGATATGCTTGCGGTACTCGTCCAGGGTGGTGGCCCCTATACAGCGAAGTTCCCCTCGGGAAAGGGCCGGTTTTAGGAGGTTGCTGGCATCGGTCGCACCCTCGGCGGCTCCCGCTCCTACCAGTGTGTGGAGTTCGTCAATGAAGAGAATTATTCCGCCTTCCGAAGCCTGCACTTCGTGAATCACCGCTTTCAGGCGCTCCTCAAATTCCCCGCGGAACTTTGCCCCCGCTATTAACGCACCCAAATCCAGGGCAAGGAGCTTTTTTCCCTTTAGCCCCTCGGGAACGTCCCCGGCCACAATCCGCCGGGCCAGGCCTTCCACGATGGCTGTCTTTCCGACGCCGGGCTCGCCGATCAGCACAGGGTTGTTCTTGGTGCGTCGGGACAGAACCTGCATACAGCGGCGTATCTCTTCGTCCCGGCCTATCACCGGGTCGAGCTTTTCCTGCCTGGCTAGGGCGGTAAGGTCGCGGCAATACTTGTCCAGTACCTTGTACTTCTCCTCGGGGTTTTGATCCGTGACTCGTGTATTGCCCCGCACCTGCTTTAGCGCCCCGAGTATCGCGTTCTTTGTGACGCCCGCTTTTTTAAGCAGTTCCGCCGCCTTGCCGTCCGATGCGGCAATGGCGATTAGGATATGCTCGGCGGAGACGAACTCGTCTTTTAAGGACGCGGCCTCGGTTTCTGCTTTCGCGATTATTTTAGACGCCGCCGAAGAAAAGAAAACCTGCGCCGCCTCCCCGTATATCTTTGGCTGTTTTTCAACAAGAGCCTCGACGGACTGAATGAGCTTGGCGGTATCAGCGCCTATCTTTTCCACGATGGGCGGCACAATGCCGTCTTCCTGCCGCAGAAGGGCCAGCAGTATGTGCTCAGCTTCGATCTGGGAATGATCGCCTTTTTGGGCGATAGAGCTGGCTTCGTTCAAAGCCTCCTGGGCCTTGATTGTTAGTTTTTCGTAATTCATGTGTTTATTATGCCTTATTTTCCTGAAAAAAGCAGGCAAGTCGAACGCTTGACATTCATAGCCGCTATAGTTAATAGTTTAACATGGAAGCCCACCATACCGAGCATTCAGTTAATAGGTCTATCTTCAAAAACATATCCCCAATTGACCACCGCTACTCGCTTTCAGAAGAATCGCTTTTTAACGCCATGGTTCCGTGGATTTCGGAAGATGCGGCGCTGAGGGCCTGCGTCAAGGCGGAGATAGCCCTTGTTATTGCTCATCTTGCAGTCCGTGGAAAAGCCACGCCTGAGATCAGGGCACAGCTTGAAAAAGCGGGCAACAGCGTTGATCCTGCCGAAGTTTATGCGGAGGAAGAAAATACCCGCCACAACATCCGTGCCCTTGTTAACGTGCTCAAAAAAAAGCTCCCGGCGGAATATTCCCCTTTGATACACCTTGGGGCTACCAGCGTTGACATTCTTGACACAGGCCTAGCCTGGCGAATCCGGGGCGTGACGCGGGAAGTGGCGTTGCCGGAGCTTAAAAAACTGGAGTTGCTCCTTTGCGATCTGGCGGAAAAAGAAGCGGAGACGCCGCAAGTGGGCAGAACGCACGGCCAGCACGCCCTTCCCATCACTGTGGGTTTTGCGATGGCGGAATATGTTTCGCGACTAGGCAAGTCCATACTTGAAATCAAGCGCCTGGAAAAAAACCTTAAAGGCAAGCTCGCCGGTGCGGTGGGCTCTTACAACGCGACCGCCATGATCGTCAAAGATCCGGAAGAGCTGGAACGGCTGTACCTGGCGGAGTTAGGCCTTGAGCCTTCTGAACATTCCACCCAGCTTGTGGAACCCGAATACCTGTTAAGGTTGCTTCTGGAATTCAACACTGCGTTTGGGATCATCGCCAACCTTGCCGATGACCTTCGCAATTTACAGCGCAGCGAAATAGGCGAATTTCACGAAGGCTTTTCAGCGCAGCAGGTGGGGTCTTCGACTATGCCGCAAAAAAGGAACCCCTGGAATTCAGAGCACGTTAAAAGTTTGTGGAAAGCTTTTATGCCCCGCGCTCTTACTTTCTTTATGGATCAAATCAGCGAGCATCAGCGTGATCTCTCCAACTCGGCAAGCCAGAGGTTCATCGCCGATTACGTTGCGGGTTTCGTTTTGGCTGTCAGCCGCATGGGGCAGGTTATCGAAAGCCTGCAACTGGACCGCGAACGGCTAAAGGCAAACCTAAAGGCCGCAGGCAGCGCCTTGCTTGCCGAGCCGGCTTATATTCTTTTGGCCGAAAGCGGCGTTACCGACGCTCACGAGGTGATACGGAAGGTTACGCTGGTCGCGGAAAAAGAAAACGTGAGCTTTGCCCAGGCGCTGGGGCGGGAAAAAGAAACCCTCTCCGCAATCGCCGCCAAGATGGCGGAGCTTGGATTAATAAAAACAGATGGAACCGATAGCGTTACCGCTACGGCTCTTGCCTGGTTTGAGAACCCGGAGCATTACCGGGGTCTCGCAGAGAAAAAAGCCCGCAGTATTGCGGCTAAATACAGGGAGGAAATTGATGTTTGAAACCGGACTTTCTTATGACGACGTTCTTCTTTTGCCGGGGTACTCTGAGGTACTTCCACGGGATTGTGATCTCAGAACCAGACTTTGCGGCGATGTGCATTTAAACGTGCCCATTATTTCAGCGGCCATGGATACGGTAACTGAGGAAAAACTTGCCATTGCCATTGCCCTTGAAGGTGGCGCGGGCGTAATCCACCGGAACCTGAGCCCGGACGAGCAGGCCAGGCAGGTTGGAAACGTTAAGCGCTTTTTAAACTGGATTATCGAGAATCCGGTTTGTGTAAAGGAAAAAGATCTTATTGGCGATGTCAAGTTGCATCTGAGCAGATACCAGTTTTCGAGCGCCCCTGTTTTGGGCGAAGGAGGAAAGCTGGTTGGGATTGTTACCGGCAGGGATCTTCGTTTCTGTAAAAACGATTCTCATAAGGTAAGTGAGATAATGACCAAAAACCTCGTGGTGGAACGGGGGGAAGCTTCGGTCGAAAGCGCAATGGAAAAGTTCGGCAAGCACAGGATCGAAAAACTGCCGGTTGTAAACGAGCATGGGGAACTCAAGGGGCTTATAACCATGAAGGATATGGAAAAACGAGAGCTGTACCCGAATGCCGCAACCGACAAGGCAGGGCGTCTTGTCGTGGGCGCGGCAATCTCTCCATTTGACTACAAGGAGCGGCTGCCACTGCTTATTGGCGCAAAAGTGGACTTTGTGGTTATGGATACTGCCCACGGCGATTCCAAAAACGTGATGGAAGCGATAAAGGACATTAAGAAATCTTTTGATATACCCGTCATCGGGGGAAACGTTGTAACTCGCGAAGGAACCAGACGGCTGATTGAAGCCGGCGCTGACGCGGTAAAAGTGGGCATAGGCCCCGGCTCAATCTGTACGACCCGCGTTGTCGCCGGCGCAGGGATGCCACAGTTCACCGCCGTTTGGGACTGCGCCGAAGAGGCGGTCAGGGACGGGGTACCAATCATCGCCGACGGAGGCATCAAGTACTCCGGGGACATCCCCAAGGCCATAGGCGCCGGGGCCGACGTGGTGATGATCGGCAATCTTTTCGCCGGGCTTAAGGAAGCCCCGGGCGAAGAGATCCTTTTTGACGGCAGGATATACAAGGAGTACCGCGGTATGGGCAGTATTGGCGCGATCCACGACGGCTCCGTAGATCGCTACCAGGTCGGCAAGGACGAAACCCCGGTGCCGGAAGGCATTGAAGGGCGGCTTCCCTACAGAGGCGAGCTAAAGGAATTTGTTTACCAGTTGGTTACGGGGCTCAGAAAGGGCATGGGTTACTGCGGCTGCAAGAGCCTGGCGGAGCTAAAGAAATACCGCAAGTTCGTCAGGATCACAACGGCGGGTATCAGGGAAAGCCACCCGCACGACATCGTCATTACCCAGGATGCACCTAACTATTCCGGAGCTTAAAAAAACACTGGATCGCCTTTACCTGGAAGTCAACAATCCGGACTTTATTTCTTTTGATCCGGTTCAATTTCCGCGCAGGTATAAAAGCGTTTGCGACAAGGAAGTCGCCGCATTCCTCTCTGCGACAATCGCCTGGGGCAGAAGGGACATGATCCTAAAATCCGCCGAAAAGATGTTTTCGCTTTTGGGCCCAAGCCCCTACGAATTTGTTATGGAAGGCAAGTGCAAAAAATTCCCTGAAAACTCACGCGGCTTAAGCATCCACCGTACTTTTTTTGAAAGCGATTTGCGCTATTTCTGCAAAGGCATTAAAGCCTGTTATGCGAAATTCGGCACACTGGAAAAGCTTTTTGCTTCCGCAGTCGATGTTTGGGAAGGCATAAACCTTTTCAGGGAAACAATGGCCGGCGGCAACAAAGGCCTTTACTCCAAGCACATATCCAACCCCGCCGCCGGTTCCGCCTGCAAGCGCTTGCACCTGGCCCTTCGCTGGCTCGTGCGGCGCGAAGGCCCCGTAGACCTGGGCCTCTGGAAAAGCATCGCGCCTTCTTCTCTTTTTATTCCACTTGACCTTCACGTGGGTCGCACCGCCCGCCACCTTGGCCTTTTACAGCGCAAGGCAAATGATAAGAAAGCGGTTATCTCCCTTACGGAGAAGCTTCGCGAATTTTGTCCGGAAGACCCGGTGAAGTATGACTTTGCGTTGTTTGGGTATTCGATAAACCATAATTTGTTGCTGAGTTCACAACAATAAACAACCTAAACAAAACTGGAAAAGGGCGGTCGGGGGCAGGGCGGGGCATTCTCTTTGCTCCGAATCATTTCTGCAACGCCTTCGTGAAGACACGAAGGCGGGGGTTTGTCCAACCCCCATTTTCTCGCCTGTCGCAAAAGGTCATGCCCCGCCCTGCCTCCGACCGCCTATGAGCAGTTTTATTCCGTCAATCCATGTAGTAAGAGCATGACAAATACGGTTTATACATCGCAGGGAAATGAAAAGATTGCATTTCACCCTGCTAAAGCAGGCAAAGCCACTTTGCTCGGTGAGATGCCTACAGAACCGAAGGTAGAATGATTTTCCCAGTGAAAAACGCTAACTTGTCGCTGAGTTATCAAATAATCAGCGGTATTGAGCTTGTGAAGTAAAGCGGGCTGTTCCGGTTATGTAAGGCTGCAATGAGGGAAACCGACCGTTCAGAATGAATGGGCGGCTTTCCCGGAGCAGCCTTACTTTACTACCATAGCCCGCTTTCCTTCACATGATTTTTACAAGGTACTATTTGATTAACTCAGCGACAAATTTATGGTTTTTAGGACTGTTCATTATTCAAACCACATGGCTTTTTCTCCTGATGGATAAGTACTCAACGGCTAAACCGCGACATGATATATTTCCCTGCCGCTTCACCGCTTCTTCCAGGATAAAAAAGATATTCGGTAACTGTGGATTCGATGGATGTGCGGTACTTTTCGGAATTCTTCCGCATATCTTCGATAATAATTGGCAGGCTGTTCAATTTGTCATTATCAACCGAAACACCCAATTTATTGCGAAGGGTTATATCAAGTGGCTCAATTCCCAGTTTGTGATATTCGCTGTTCATAACCTTCATAGGAGTATTGATGTATATCGTTGGTTTTTTTGTACAGTAGGAAAATTCGTAAGCGATGTTTGACCAATCAGTTATGAGTATATCAGATTGATAAATTGAATCGTTTGACAAAAAATCCTGATCAAACGAAAGATTGCCCATGTTATATTTATTCATTATATTTTGCCATTTTTCAGGAAACCGCCTGATGTATTCCGGATGCGGACGTACAATCAGGTTATAATTTTCCACTAGGTTTTTGATTATTTCATCAAGGCAATTGTCCAAGATATTTCTTTCCGACCACGAAGGGGCAATTAAAATCTGAGGTATTTGATGCTCTGTTTGGGGCATCGTAGAGTACATTCGCAGTAGCTTATCAATTTGCCCATAACCAACCTTTACAATTTTTTTTGGGGGTAGCCCATATCGTTGTTCGGTACGGCGAATCTCTTCGATCTGGTGCTTGCCAACGCAAAATACCGTGTCATAATGATCCAACGCCCCCTCGCGCAGAAGCATCAGGCTTGTAAAGTGGTGGTAAGTAAAAACATATTCAATGTCAGGGCATACAACTGAACGCTTAATGTGGTATTGTTGCAAATTCGGCGCTGTCATCACAACCATTTTGGCTTTCAGCCTGAGCATGAATGTTATAGCCCGCTTTTCGCTTACATAATAAACTTCCAGCCGTTCGCGTTTTTGCGTCAACAGTTTGTCATTGAAATCGTTTGTAATATAATGGACAACAATGTCCGCATTGGCCAGTAAATAGTCAATTATTTCTGAAAAATATTTATACTGTCCTGCGATGACCGAGTAGAACACCAATTTGTCTGAATTGTCGGATGAATAAAATCGCTTGATTGAAGCGTTCTCAAGCTCCGCCTGTTGCCGCCGTAAAATTTTTTGTCGAAGGCGTTCTTCATGGCTTATCTTGGGCGGTGGGACAAGCAACTCTGCTGCGACAAGTTTTTTTGGGTTGTATACCGCGTTTGCGCAAAACGCGACAGCTATGCTCAAAGTATTGCTGTAAAACCAGTACAATCCGACAGCGGCCTGCATCACAATCGGAAAATACAGCGAAAACGCGATAAGAATTATCGACATTCCCCATTTTCCCCAAAAACGCATACGCCGTTGCGCCGGGTTTATCCGGTTTTGAATCAAGCACAGTGTATACGACGATAATCCCGACAGTAGTGGAAGCAACACAAACGCGGATAGATTATTTCTTGACGGCCTAACAGAAAGATCTATTCCATAAAAAATGAAATCATTGGTTGTCAAATTCGCGATGTGATTTTGCGGTTGATATATGACATTAACCATTCCGATAAGCAATACCAATTGGACAAGCAATGGCAAAAGCCCGCTTGCCGGGGAATAGTGTTCCCGTTTGTACAGTTCGTATTGTTCTTCGTTTATACGGTTCTTGTCGCCATAGTGTACGCGCTTGATGTGTTCAAGTTCAGGCTGTAGTTGAATAAGACGTATTGAATTTTTCTGGGCCAGAAGCGTCAGAGGAAATGTGATGGCTTTTGCTATTAGAGCAAAAAACAAAATGGCAAAACCATAACTACCTGTTATGGCATAACCAAGCCGTAGTATTTGTCCTAGCGGATATGTCAACGCATATATAAACTGCCGCAATTAAATGACCTCGCCTAATATATTGGTGACATCTGCTTCCAAAAAAATAACCGGGTTATTATCCATTCGTCCGACTGTGAATGCTCGTTTTGCAATCAGTGGAATGTCATCTGCAACTATTCCAAACGCGCTTAGCCTAAGCGGTTGAATATTAGCACATAACCCATCAAGCCAACTATGCAGATATTCAAGCGATCCGACAGCATCTAACAGCTTTTTACAATCAACCGCCGCGATATTTCGTTTGGCAACCTGTACGAGCGTTAACGCAACGGCGAAACCATGCTCTACGCCAAACAGCGCTGTAATTGGATAGGATATTGAGTGACACGCGGTTGTGCCGGTCCGACTGAATGCGAGGCCCGCAAGCAGGGAGCCGGTTTGCATTTCTTCACGGGCTTCCAGATCTTGCCCGTTTTTAATAGCGAGCGGCAAGTACTCGTGAATCACTGTCACAGCCTGGACGGCCAATGCCCGCGCAAGAGAATCGCTCTTGCGCGCCCAGTACGCTTCAAATGCCTGTACGAACGCATCAAGCCCTGTAGAGAGCGTCTGTCTTTTAGTGAGCGATACTGTTAATTCGGGAACAAGCCATACATCTGTTGGCATAAGCCATTCCGCATCTACTGATAATTTTAATTTTCGATGATTGTCCCATACAGTTGCCCATTGCGTGACTTCGCTCCCTGTTCCCGATGTTGTAGGAACGGCTATAAATTTCTTAACTCTAAAATTATTATTCAAATACAGTTTATCTTCAATTATGTCAGTAATCGAACAATCATCATTAAGCATACCAAAAAGAGCTATTATAGCCTTCGCGGTATCGATTGTACTGCCACCGCCAATAGCAATAATTTTTTCAATCGTTCCGTTAAGCTTAGCACAGACCTTGCTGATACTCTCAATCGTTGGGTTCGGTGATATCTCACTAATCCATTGTTTTTCGTCCATGAAATTGGAAAGCCCAAGCCTGTAATCTGCCCCTTGCGACAAGAAAACGAGCGTATTGCTGTCAACGCTTTTTTTGAATCGTTCGACAAATATCTCGCGTGACATTTTCTCGATTTTTGGCATATTTCCTTTCTTATATTTCAGGTATGAGCCTGATAATCTCGTTTATCGGAAGGCAGAGTTCATCCGCTTCTTTTGCCCGGTGGTTTTGCAGAATAATTTCAGCAGCATTCTGCATCGCGCGAAAACCGCTTCGTAAAAGCTGATTCGCGTAAATTACGATGTTCACTCCGCAAGCGGCCAACTCGTCTTCTCTCACCTGTGTATACGTTGACGGTACGACGGCAAGCGGTACGGTGGGACGGTATCCGCGAAATTTGTGGCAAAACGCAAACACCTCGTCAGGGGTTTCTTTGCGGCTATGAATCAGGATTCCATCCGCCCCCGCGTCAATATAGGCAAGCGCCCTGCGAATCGCGTCGTCTTGTCCCTGTTCAAGGATTAAGCTTTCAATACGGGCGATTATCATGGTATCTTTTGTTTTAAGCGCCGCTTTCCCGATCTGAAGTTTACGCTGAAAGTTTTCAATCGTATCCTGTGTTTGATTTGCCCCGGCTCCAAACAGTGAATTGCGTTTCAGGCCTATTTTATCTTCCACAATTGCGGCAGACACACCAACACGTTCCAGTGTTTGCATGGCGAACGAGAAATGTTCCGGCATACCGCCTGTATCGGCGTCAAAAATAATCGGTTTTGTTGTGACATCCATTATGTCGTTGACCGTACGCATACGGCTGCTAAAATCCACGACTTCTATATCAGGTTTTCCTTTCATGGTACTGTCGCACAGGCTCGACAGCCACATTGCGTCAAACTGTGATACCTTGCCGTTGTGATTGACCTTCGTATTTTCGGCGATAAGCCCCGTTAGGCCGCTGTGCGCCTCAATTACCGTCACAAGCGGTTTCAAAGCAAGCAGTTTTCTCAAGCGGCCACGCCGCATATCCGGCATCGATAATTGCGCTTGCGCCTGTTTTTCAAAAGCTATGTATTTTTCCTCAGAGGAGTACGGGTATTCGATCAGTTCGCCGCCGTATATTGCAAGCTCGTTGATAACCTCCTGTCTTGTTGTACTGCGAAAATCTGTCTTCCAGTCATCTCCGTGGACTACATAGTCGGGGTGCGTCCGGCGTATAATTTCCGCGCCTGATATGCTTGTCTGCTCAACAACGCTGCTGACACCGGTGATATTACGGAATATTTCCATTCTGTCGGCTAACGGCAAAAGCGGGTAACGTTTGTACGAAGCCACAACCTCATCGCTAATCACCCCAACGGTTAATTGGCCCAGGCTGGCGGCTTTCTTGATTATTGCGATATGGCCGCCGTGAATGATATCTGTACTAAAACTCATAAAAACAGTTTTCATATGCTTAATTACCTAAAAGTGCTTTTACCTGCATCAAATCCTCCGGTGTATCTATTTCGCGGCATAACGAGGTTGATAAATGAGGATTTAATACATCAGAAGGCAGAGCGTCTTCGGCATAGCAGTTGACTTGTCCCTCTCCAACGAAACGAATAATTTCGTTAAGCCAGCGCAGCCAGTCGCTGTGCCTTAATTTGTACAACGGCTGAGACGCCTTTGCGTTGTCAAATAGGTTTACGCCTATGCGCGTAACTTTTCCGTTGATAATTTCCGCTTTGAAATCTTTTTCAGGGAGCGGAAAAACATCCTGTACAATAACGCAACTGTCTTCTCTGTGTAAAATTGCCTCCAGGATGTTTTTGTCAAAAACCAAATCTCCGTGAAGCAGCAGTAAATCATCATTAAGAAGTTCACGCGCCAGATAAATTGAATAGATGTAATTTGTAGTCATATATTCATGATTGTTCACAAATCGTGCCTGTGGAGCGTTTTGCTTAACAAGGTCTTCAAATGGTCCAGTAGTTATGACAATATTTGAAAGCCCGGCATCCATAAGAAAACTTAATTGACGGCTGAGAATAGTTTCGTCGCCATGAATATTCATCAGACATTTAGGCTTTGATATGTTACCCATTCGAGCGCCGCGGCCCGAATTCAATATTAGTACGGTCATACCTTCAAAGCCCTTATTAGCGCCTCTTTATTCTCAAGCGGTGAGGCCGTAGGCCTGCCGAGGTTTTGCCGTGAGCCAATAGCGCATCTTATCTCAAGAAAGCACAATTCATTTACGGCGAGCATTTTAAGAATCGCGGAATCAAGCTCGTTTATGGTTTCAATACGAAAAGTTTGCTTGTAGCCGCAGGATTTGGCAACGCCGCAAAAATCAACCGCAGCGCCGGCTGTCGGCATTCCGCCCACGCTTTCATGCGCGGCGTTGTTGAGTACAATGTGCCTAAGGTTAAGCGGCGCGACGCTTCCGATCATAGCCGCCGCTCCCATGTGCATGAGGAATGCCCCATCTCCCTGAATGCTCCAAACCTGCCTATGCGGCTGTTGCTGCGCTATGCTTAGGGCAATCATCGAATCGTGCCCCATGGAGCCAACCGTTAAAAAATCGCGGTCATGTTTTAAATTCAAGCGGTTGCGTGTTTCAAAAAGCTCCCTGGATATTTTACCGGTTGAAGAAACAATTATCGCATCTTGCGCCATTTCAGCTATACGCGCAATTGCAGCTTCCCTTGAAAGCGTCCAGTTACTGGAATAATTTTTAGAGATGCCGTCGCTTAACGCGCCTTTCGATACAAGTAACGCCGCGCTTTTACCCTCAGCGAATAAATTCTTAAAATTGCACATCACTTGGATTAGCTCGTCTTCTGTTGCCATTTCAGTAAGCTTAAATACGGCAATATCAAGCGTCTCTAGCTGTACCTCGGTAACAATACCTTGGAACGCATGTTGTGGCTCATCAGCAATACCCGGCTGTCCGCGCCAGCCTGCTATGTATAAAATCGGTATTCCATACACGAGCGGACTGGTTAGTGACGCAACCGGATTTGTAATATTGCCGAGGCCGCTGTTTTGCAAGTATGCACACGGCACTTTTCCTGTCGCAAGGTAGTACCCAGCAGCATAACCAACCGCGCCGCCTTCGTTATGCGTAATGAGATGATGCGTTGGGTCTCCGCCGTATTTTAAATATACTGCATCGCAAAAAGGTTTTAAAAGCGAATCCGGCACACCGCAAAAAAAGTCAATGCCGTTATTATTTAGTATTTCCAGCAGCCGATCTGCCGTCATTTACTATTACCATCATCAGACAGCATATCGACTATTTCGCCATCAGCCTGAGATTGCCGATTAATGCTTGCGGGAATATCCCTTTTGTTTTTCTTAAAAAACGCCATAATCTTCCTGCGCATACCGAAAAGAATAGCGCCGCCGCCCGCAACAATAGCGACAAGAATTTGGATAAGCATTCCACCAAAACTGGGGTCTAAATACATATTCTTATACTCCTTTTATTCCTCTTTGTAATACAGGTAATCGTAATTCCCTTTGCCGACAAAATTGTTGACAAGATAACGCGCTATGTCCAGCGGATCAAGCGGCTGTGAAAGTTTGCCGTATTGCGGCGGTATGCGGACAGCGGATATTACGTCAAGGTTCAGATTTAATTGGTCATCCAGGCCGTATCCGTGCGCATACATAAAATCTGAATCATAATCATCCGCGCCATTGCCAATCCCATGTATACCATGGTCAGCCTGTATTATTATCACCGCGTTTGGGTCGTCCTCGATAATAATATCAATTTGTGCCATCATCTGCTTAACGGCGTATTTGTGTGTCGGCAAATACAGGTGGACATCATTAGGGTCATCCAGCCGCCATTTGTAAACATTGCCGTTCTCGTCAAAGGGGAAAATACGTCCAATGGGTCTCCCGTAATCGATGCCGCCCATTACTGTATCGTTTACGCTGCGATAATGCGCCATGCCATTAATATAATAAATAAAGTGCGGCGTTTGGATTGACGCTGCGTATTTCATCGCTTTAACCAGGTAAACAAATAAATTGTCCGCATCGGAATAGCCTGAAACGTACTTGTCTACAGTTTTCTGGTATGCGGGAAGCGGCTCGGTATTTAAAATGGGACTTTTTCTTTCAAACACTTCATCTATTTTGGGTTTGATGACTGAAAGCGCGCTGGCGTCTGTAATGAGTTCTTTAAATTCGGTAAGTATGCTAAATGCGCTGTCTGCCTCGCGGTAAATATTTAAATCGCCAACGGTGACGTTTTCATTATTGACAAACCATATATCGGAATTTTTAGATAGACCAATGTCAAGGTTATCACGGCTCACAATGTTTATATATCCCGCATCCGAAAGGGCTTTCAACATTTCAATTTGCGGGTAAATATCATCCAGCGAAAACCCTTTTTTTATCATAGCTCTGTAAAGAGATATAGTTCGGGATATTCTTGTCAATCGGGCGACCCTGGCAAATTCATCGGCCAGGTAACTGTCATAGAAAGCAGGGGAGAGCATAGACGGTATTGCTACTTTAGTGAATCCCGCTTCCAGTCTCGCGCCTTTATTTATTACGAATCCGCGTGCCGTTAAATTCCTTATTAGCGCTGTCTGCGGGTCGTTAAAATAGCGTTCAACAGCGTCAAAACCAACCATTCCGTCCATGTGAAGCCAATATATATTCGGTTTGGGAAGATTTGCGTCAACTTTGAATTCCGTCTTTATTTCATAGGGCATATTTCCTGTTATTTTATTGTAAGCCATTCGTATTTTTTTCCCGGATACTGCCAGGGCTCCCGGAACAAAATTAAACGCAAATAACAGGCAAAGCAGAACGGCTATGGTATTCGCCACGAGCCGGTTTATCCTTCTCCGTCGTAAAAGCAGCCCGATCACAACAATAAAAGCCAGCAAATAAAAGGCTGTTAACCCGGCATTGCCTTTTGCGATGATTCTGCCTATAGGGGTAAAAGACCAAAAAGCTGCCCAAAACAAGGCAATAATAATTATTGCGCGTCTGTATGTAAGGATAAATTTTGAGACCGGCAGGTATATAGCAAGGCTGATTAATGCCAACACTACGCTGGTAATAAGGAAGTGCCTGAACAATAAACCTTCCGCGGCATTACGATTGTATAGATAAAATAAAGGTATGCCTGGAACAAGGGCTGTGGCTGTCAGATAAAGCAGCCGATCATGTAATTTCGGCAATGTTATTTTTTTCATTACAACAATACCAGTGAAAATATGCCATAATTTCAACTTTTGGGCAATGCCAAATATTGGCCTTCACAGCCGACCCTTCAATTCTCTCAATTGAAACGATTCTTCCCTTATGCTACACTATTCAAGCCACTAGCGGGAGGTAAGATGAAAGTAGTCGTCATTGGCGCCCAGTGGGGCGATGAGGGAAAAGGCAAGATAGTTGACTATCTTGCGGGCGAGGCCCAGATGATTGTCCGGTTTTCTGGCGGGGCAAACGCGGGGCATACCATTGTAATAGGCAACGAGGAGTACGCCCTTCATCTTATCCCGTCGGGGATCCTTTATCCGGATAAAATGGTAATTCTTGGGGCCGGAATGGTGATCGACCCCGAAGCCCTCTTCAAAGAAATCAAGATGCTTGAGGATCGGGGAATCAATACGACCGGCAGGATTCTTATTTCAGACCGCGCCCATATCGTTCTGCCCCGCTATATCGAAATTGACAAACAGCGGGATGCCGCAAGGAAAAAGCCGATAGGGACAACGGGTCGCGGCATTGGGATTACCTATTCCATGAAAAGCGACAGGGATGGCATACGTTTTGCTGACCTGGAATGGAATGAGAAAATGGAGCAGCTCGATCAAAAAGACAGGGATTTCCTTGTTCCTTACATCGAAAGGCTCAAACCCATGGTTATTGATCTTGCCGCTTATTTGGCGCACCGCAAGAATGTTCAAATGCTTTTGGAGGGCGCTCAGGGTACGCTTCTTGACCTGGATCACGGAACCTATCCGTATGTATCAAGCGGTACATCATGCGCTGCGGGGGCTGCCATTGGCGCCTGTATAGGCCCGAGGGCTTTGGACAAGGTTATCGGGGTTTTCAAGGCGTATTCAACCAGGGTAGGCAACGGGCCCTTCCCCAGCGAGTTCAACGCCACTTCGGAAGATGAACTTTGCCGCTTTATCAGGGATACCGGCAGGGAATACGGCGTTACTACCGGAAGGCCCAGAAGGTGCGGCTACCTTGATCTGGTGGCCCTGCGCTACGCGTGCCTGACCAATTCCTTCGACTGCCTGACTATGACCCATCTGGACGTTTACGACACCCTGGACGAAATAAAAGCCTGCGTGGCTTATCGCATTAACGGCAGAATGGTGGAAAACTTCCCAACTTCAATCGAAGCCCTTAACAACGCGGAACCTGTGCTTCGCAGCTTTCCGGGCTGGAAAAAGCCTCTTTCAAACGCGCTTACATATACTGAGTTTCCGGTCGAGGCAATGGACTATATTGCGTTTATTCAGCGCTTTTGTGAAACGCCAATCGATATTGTTTCGGTGGGCTATGAACGGAAAGAAACCATTGTCTTAAAAAGCCCCTGGACGCGTTAGGCCCTCATGGCGCGGCTATTTCTCCAGAACTTTCGAATAGCCTGAAAGGTCAAAGCCCGTATTGAATTTAGGGAGATAATCAATGCCGGTAGAAACCTGGGTTTTTCCGGTAAAGCGGTAGTTTACATCGACAAGATTGATTATTTGATTCAAAAGGCTACGTTCCATGTTGATAAAATTCATTATAAGGAACAAGTCGCTTTGTAAAGAAGAATTGCCGCCGACTACGAAGGCTTTCCTTTCTGTTCCATCGGCCCAGAGCCTGCCGTTGCCGTAAAGTTCGTAAATAAAGCCGGACAATTCAAGCGGGAAGGGATTCGGGTTGTCTATCTTCATGCCGACCCTGAACCTTGTATTGATAAGCTCTGCTTTTAAAATCGCGATTGAGGTAATGTTAAAGCGCGGCTCCCGCAGTCCCGGAAAGTCTGCGGTTTCGCGCAGGGTTATTTTTGAAGGCGGAGCCGGGTCCGAGAAGACATTCAACTCCGTGACCAGCGTAATAGCGTAATCATCCTTCGGCGCAAGGCCTTTTGCGGCCAGGGCTGCAATGTCCATGTTCAAAGTGAGCGGAACCGGAGAGGCAAGGGGGAATTCGCCCTGGGGATAATTTAAACTGAAGGCGAAACTGGCATCGCTTTCATCTATTAAAACTTGCCAGGATTCGATCTTTGCCCGGCTGCCTGACGGCGCTTTCGCTTCCAGAATGCCGGATACCCTTAGATGTTCGATATCATCCGCATGGATATCCGTAAAAGCCAGGGTTGCGGATGGGGGTAGGGACGGGGACTGTGGTATAGATGGGGCGGCTTCCGCCTCAGGCACAGCCGGCTTGCTCTTGCAGGCCGCGAAAAGCAGTGCGAAAATCATCATAACTAAGCAGGCGAATCGTTTCATAGCTTCTTTTATAATCGGCCTTTTTTCTGTTATTCTTTGGTATAATATAATAAAGGAGCGCAGTATAATGCAGGAAACAATACCTTTAAGAAGAGAAACCGCTAAAGAAAATACCTGGGATCTTTCAAAACTTTTCCCCAATGACAAAGAATGGGAGGGTGGTCTTGGTTCATTCGAAAAAATGGCGGAAAAAATTCCCGGCTTTCAGGGGACTTTGGGGAAATCCGCCGAAAGCCTCGCTGCCTGGCTCGACTTTTCTCGCGACATTGGCATCCTGGGGGAGAGGCTGGGATCCTACGCGTATCTGAGGCAAAGCGAAGACGAAGGGGAAGACGCCGCCAGGGCCATGGTGGGCAAATTCATTATGGCTTCTTCAAAGGCCGAGGCCGCATCCGCATGGGCCGCCCCCGAAATCATGGCGATTCCCGATGACGCTATGGAGCGCTTCATGTCCCTGCCGGCGCTTGGGGAATACCGTATCTACCTGGAAAGATTGCGCCGCAACAAGCCTTACATCCTTTCGGAAAAAGAGGAACGCATAATCGCGCTTCACGCCGAAGGGGAAGGGGTCTCACACGACGCCTTTTCGGTGCTGACAAATGTGGACATGGATTTTGGCGTTATCGACACGCCCGAAGGGAAGCGCCCGCTTTCGCAGTCCACCTGGTCCGTCCTGATCGAAAACCCCGACAGGGAACTGCGCCGTCGGGTTTACGAAACTTTTTATCGCCACTTTGACGCGCACAAAAATACCCTGGCAAGCCTTTACGCTGGACAGGTAAAGCTCGATGTAATTCATGCCAGAACACGGGGCTATAGCTCCGCCAGGGCTGTGGCGCTTTTTCGGGATGATGTTTCTGAAAGCGTTTACGACAACCTTATCGACACCGTAGGCAAAAACCTCGCTCCTTTGCACCGCTACTACAGCCTGCGCAAAAAGGCGCTCAAGCTGCCTGAGTTAAGGCACTACGATGTGTATACCCCCATTGCCACTGTCCCAGTGAAAAAAACCACCTGGAACGAGGCGGTGGAATTGATAAGCCGCGCCCTCGCTCCCCTGGGTGACGAATACACAGGCGTTCTAAAGGAAGGGCTATTGGGCCGCTGGGCCGATCGCTACGAGAACAAGGGCAAGAGATCCGGGGCGTTTTCCGCCGGCGGCTTTATTGGCGATCCCTACATCCTAATGAACTACAAGGACGAATCTATTCGCGATGTATTTACCCTTGCCCATGAAGGAGGCCATTCGATGCACTCCTATTATTCTGCAAAGAGCAATCCCTTCATGCACTATAACTACACGATTTTTGAGGCTGAAGTTGCCAGCACTTTTAACGAGGAGCTTCTTTTCCGCTATCTGCTTAACTCGCCGGAAACTAACTCCGCGGAGCTGAAGCTTTACATCGTAAACAAGAGGGTCGATGAAATCCTGGCTACCCTTTACCGTCAGACCATGTTTGCCGAATTTGAAAAGCGCACCCATGAGCTGGAAGAAAGCGGCGTCCCATTGACGGTCAATGCGCTTCGGGAGGAATACCGAAAGCTGCTTGAAAAATACTTTGGAAGCGAAATGGTTTTGGAAAAAGAAAGCGATCTGGAGGGCTTAAGGATACCTCACTTTTACAACGCTTTTTACGTGTACAAGTACTCAACCGGCATTTCCGCCTCCCTTGCCCTCGCCGAGCGCGTCCTTTCAGGCGGTGAAAAAGAGCGGGCGGATTACTTCGGCTTTTTGAAGTCGGGCGGCTCGCGTTTCCCAATTGAATCGCTAAAAGCCGCCGGGGTGGATATGTCGTCCCCCGCGCCGGTGGAAGCGGCCTGCAAAGTTTTTAGCCGCCTGGTCGGGGAGCTGGAAGGACTGCTTTAAGCAGTAGAAGCTTAAGAAAGCATAAATAATAGAAACCACGGAGGTCACAGAGGAACACGGAGTTTTAAGACGATCTTGTATTTTCTCTGTGAAACTCCAAGCTATTCGGCGTAGCCGAATAGCAGTACTCCGTGGTAAAAATTCTTTTATATTTTAAATTCAGAATTATTAAGGTAGAGGTTTTTCTGCCTTGATTTAAAACGTTAAAAATGATACATTCGAACACAAGGAGATCTCATGATTCGAGGCGGTGATATTGTTAAAGGAAGCTGTCTGCTTCAGAACGGGCAGCCCTATCTGGTGGTAGAACGGGAATTCCATACTCCCGGCAAGGGAACCGCCATTGCCCGTGTGAAAATGAAGAGCATCAAGGACGGCGCGGTGCTGACTTTGACGATTCCGACCCAGCAGGAAGTTGAAGACGCCCAGGTTGAAGTCCATGTCTGCCAGTTCCAGTACGCCGATGCGGATAGCTATCATTTTATGGATAACGAGTCCTACGATCAGTACGAGATTCCTGTGTCCAGTCACGAAGACAAAAAATTTTACCTAAAAGAGGGGGAGTCCTACGATCTAACCTTTTTCGATGGTCATGTCATTGATATAAAGATTCCTTACAAAGTGGTTTTTACCGTGGCGGAGTCGGAAAATTACGTCAAAGGCGACACTGTTTCCGGGGCAACAAAGCCTGTCGTCACCGAGACAGGGCTTACTGTCCGGGTTCCCCTCTTTATAAAGCAGGGCGAAAAAATCCGCGTGAACACCGAGACCAACGAATATCTTGAAAGGGTAAACGATTAGCCGGAATTATGTCTAAAGCTATCTTAACGCGAGTACTCTGATAATTTTTCTTTTACAGCATCGGCTACCCATGTGTTCAGGCTTCTGCCTTCGGATTTTGCGACAACGGTGGCAAGCGAATGAAGTTCGGGCGGTATTCTGAGTATAAGCCTGCCGGAAGCCGGAGCATCGGGAGCTTTGCCCATGCGTTTGCAAAAAGCGAGGTAGTCGTCAATGCTTTCTTTAAAAGATTTCTGCAATTCTTTGACGCTGGAACCCCTAAAGGTAACAACATCCCGAAGGCCGATAACCTCGCCATAAAAGGTTTCGGCTTCATCATCGTATTCGGCTTTGCCGATATAGCCTTTATAATTCATCATGTTTCACTCCCGCGTTTATCAAAAACCGTCTGACAGATTTTAATGCGCCCTTGTCTGTTTCCTTCTGCGGATGCGGCTTATGGAACACCGCAACTACATCGTTTAGCAAAATACAGACTCTGGAACCGCCTCCTTCCTCGATGTATGCGCCGCAGGCCCTGAACAAGCTTTCCACATCTGACCACAAGACCGTACTTTTAACCGGGTCGTGAAATATATCATTCAAGGTCTTTCTTTGCTTTGCATTCACCTAAATATGATATCACAAAATGATATCATTGTCAAGTGAATTTTGAACCAGAAATAGCCTAAATACCCGATACCTTGTAAAACAACAAAAAAACCCTGTATCATACCGTATGAAGTACCCCTTTGAGACAATCGAACCCAAGTGGCAAAAATACTGGGAAGACAATAAGACCTTTAAAGCCTCTGAAGATCCGGCTTTTCCAAAAGAGAAGCGGTGCTATGTGCTTGATATGTTCCCGTACCCATCGGATCAAGGGCTGCATGTGGGACACCCGGAAGGTTATACCGCTACCGACATTTACTGCCGCTACCTTAGAATGAACGGCTACAATGTGCTTCACCCGATGGGCTTTGATTCCTTCGGACTCCCGGCGGAAAACTACGCGATTAAAATGGGAATTCATCCGGCAAAAATCACCGGCGATAACATCAACAATTTCAGAAAACAGATTAAGGCGCTTGGTTTTTCCTACGATTGGGATCGTGAGGTGGCCACTTCCGATACTCATTACTACAAGTGGACGCAGTGGATTTTTCTTAAGCTGTTTGAAAAGGGGCTGGCCTACGAAGCCGAAAGCCCAATCAACTGGTGCCCTTCGTGCAAGACCGGCCTTGCAAACGAAGAAGTTGTGGACGGCCTATGCGAAAGGTGCAAGAGCAGAGTTGTCCGCAAGCGCATACGCCAGTGGATACTTAAAATTACCGCTTATGCCGAACGGCTCCTGGAAGACCTTGACGGCTTGGATTGGCCCGAGCCTGTGAAGCAAATGCAGCGGAACTGGATTGGCCGTTCGGAAGGAGCGGACGTAACTTTTAAAATTGAAGGCCATCCTGAAACGCTGGAAATTTATACAACCCGGCCTGACACGCTTTTCGGGGTTACCTACATGGTACTTTCGCCGGAACATCATCTTGTGGAAAAAATCACCACGGCGGAACAAAAGGTCGCTGTTGCCGCGTACCTTGAAGAAGCCGCAAGGAAAAGCGATCTTGAGCGCACTGACTTGGCCAAAGAAAAGACAGGCGTTTTTTCCGGGGCTTACGCCGTCAATCCGGTAAACGATGAAAAAATCCCAATCTGGATCGCCGACTACGTTTTGATTTCATATGGTACGGGGGCCATCATGGCGGTTCCGGCGCACGACGAACGTGACTGGGAATTTGCAAAAACGTATCATTTACCGATAGTGCAAGTTGTAGTGGAAAAAAAGGGAATGGGGAATGGGGAATGGGGAATAGGGGAAGAAAATGGCAAAAACCTTCAAAGACCTAATAGTTTGGCAGGAAGCAATGAATCTGGTCGAGATGGTCTATCTGCAAACAAAGATTTTTCCGAAAGAGGAAATGTACGGTCTGACCAGTCAAATCAGGCGGGCGGCCGTGTCAATCCCAGCCAATATAGCGGAGGGCAACGGGCGGAGAAGCCGACAGGAGTATCTACGATTTCTTGCAATAGCCAACGGATCGATAACGGAACTGGAAACGCATTTGTTGATAGCGGAACGGCTCAATTTCCTAACGAAAGAAACGGCAGGGGAATTGCAGACTCAACTTCAATCGGTGGGGCGTCTACTGACAGCGCTGAGAAAATCCTTAATCCCAAGTCCGTAATCTCCGAACCCCAGTCCCCAGTCCCCAGTCCCCAGTCCCTATTTACCGCTTACGGTTACTCCGTGAACTCCGGCCTTATCAGCGGACTGCCCACAAGCGAGGCTCAGGCCAGGATCGTCAAGTGGCTTGAAGAACGCAAACTGGGAAAATCGGCGGTGAACTACAAACTCCGCGACTGGATATTCAGCAGACAGAGGTACTGGGGGGAACCAATTCCCCTTGTTCACTGCGATAAATGCGGCATTGTTCCGCTTAACGAAGCTGATCTTCCGCTTAAACTGCCCGACGTGGAATCATATGCGCCGACCGGCACCGGCGAATCTCCGTTGGCCGCCATTTCAAGCTGGGTGAACACCAAGTGCCCAAAATGTGGCGGCCCCGCAAAACGCGAAACCAACACCATGCCGCAGTGGGCTGGCTCTTGCTGGTATTACCTTCGCTACCTTGACCCGTATAACGACAAGGTTTTTGCGGGCCGGGACAAGATAGATTACTGGGCCCCGGTTGATCTTTACGTCGGCGGGGTGGAACACGCGGTGCTTCACCTGCTTTACGCGAGGTTCTGGCACAAGGTGCTGTACGACGCGGGCGTTGTAAATACCAAAGAACCCTTCATCCGCCTTGTAAACCAGGGGATGATCGTTTCTTTTGCATATCAGAGGAAAGATAAAACCCTTGTGCCCATCGATCAGATTGAAAAAAGACCGGACGGCAGTTTTGTTGAAAAGGCAAACGGCGAAGAAGTTACCGAAGTGGTAGCCAAGATGAGCAAGAGCCTCAAGAACGTTGTCAATCCGGACGAGATAGTCAGAAACTTCGGTGCAGACTCCCTTAGAATGTACGAAATGTTTATGGGGCCGCTTGAAGTGAGCAAGCCCTGGACCACGGCAGGTTTAATCGGAGTGTCACGCTTTCTGGAAAAATTGTGGGCTATCGGCGAGAAGTGTAAGAGCGAATCTGAAAACAGCGTCAGTGAAGGTCAAAGGCTGGAGCTGACAAGGCTGCTTCATAAAACCATAAAAAAAGTTTCAGGCGACACCGCGACCTTGAATTTTAACACAGCCATCAGCCAGATGATGATTTACTCAAACGAGCTTATTAAACTGGAAAGCGTTCCGCCTTCGCTTTGGCAGCCCCTTGTGATCATGCTCAGCGCTTACGCCCCGCACCTTGGGGAAGAGCTTTGGGAAAAGTTGGGAAACAAAGGCTCAGTTTCAAAGCATCCATGGCCTACTTATGATGAGAGCCTTACGGTGGACGAGGAAGTTACCGTCGTGGTACAGGTGAACGGAAAAATCAGGGACAAGTTTGGCGCGGCGCACAACACGTCTTCGGCGGAGCTTGAAAAAACCGCCAAGGCTTTGCCTGGAATTCAAAAGTGGATAAGCGGCAAAACCATAGCGAAGGCTATTGTGGTGCCGGATAAACTGGTGAACATCGTGCTAAAAAACTGATTGTGCCTACCGCCTACCTTAGGTCTAGTAGTCTGTAACACCTAAACTTTATATCTTTCCAATGTAGGGAATGGGGATTATCTACGATAATTATACTTGATAGTTTTACGCAATGTTCCCAAACAAAAACCCTATTCCCTAGTCCCCGATCCCCAGTCCCTGTTTTGTTCGTGGTAAAAATTATTATTTGAAATGAGCCACGTGGCGCAAAAAATGAGCCATGTGGTGCAAAAAAATGAGCCACGTGGTATCAAAAAAAGAGCCATCTGGCATCTCCCTTTTTTTTATAAGTGTTGGTATAATTATTCATCTTGATTGCCATGCCCATATGGGAGGGCCAAAAAACCATGGTGCAATGCCATGTAAAGGAGATTTTATGAACATAATCAAATGGAAGGCTATCCAAAAGACAGCAGGGATTATCGCCATTGTAGCGGTAATCGGAATTTCAATGGCGGCTTGCGATAGCGGTTCAAAAGACAGTGGTCCTTCGCTTAACGGCACTTGGGAGGGTAGTGGTTTAATAATTAATGTAAGTGGCAGTACAGGTACTGTTAGGACTTTTGTTTCTCTTGGTACATTATGGCAGAGTGCCTACGATCAGGGCTATATTTATACCGGCATGGAAATTTGGAGGAATTTAAACAATACGGATACGTATACATGGTCAGGACAAGTCAGGCTTGTTTCTTATAATACAAGTAGACCTGGGTTTGCTACAGGTACGTCTTGGACAAATGCCACCTTCACCTTGAACGGATCAACTCTATCTATAAGAGGAACACCATCCGGTGGATCATCCTTAAATGAAACTTATACAAGGCGGTAGTAATAGTAAACGCCAGGTGTTTTGGAACAACTGATGTTTAAAAAGAATTTACCACTAACAAATTTGGGAATGGGGAACAGGGAATGGGGTTTATCTAAGATTATTATGCTTGATAGTTTCACGCAAAGCTTCCGAACTAAAACCCCAGTCCCCAATCCCCAGTCCCTGTTTTGTTCGTGGTAAAAATTTTTAGGACGTGATTATCAATTACTTGCCTGAAAACAGGCGGTGTGTCACAATGGGAAAAAGGGCTTGGTGGTTTAAAGTATGAATTTCCTTGTGCCGAACAGGCAGCGTTTTAGCAAAAAAATTACCCGGGACTCTGTAAAGGCTGGTACGTCTGGTATGCCGACGGAGCAAGACCTGGTGAGGGCCGGCGCACTCATCGCGCGGGAAAGAAACTTTAAAGATCTGGTTACTGTTTTTGTGGAACAGGCCCAGGATGTTTCACGCGCCGAAGTCGCGGCTTTTTACGGTTTTAAAAACATGGAAGACCGCAAAAGCGATCTGAAATTGGTTTTTAAAAGGGGCAGTTACGAACTCCCTGAAGTTATTTCCGGCTCGGCTGAGCTTGTCTGCTTTCTGCGCGAATGTCGTGAAACATTGGTTTTTAACAACAAATACACGGAAAAGGCCGAGGCGGCGGCGTCCTTTTTGAACGAGGTTCTTATCCATCCGGCAATGAAAAGCGGGATGGCGCTCCCGATTATAACCCCGCCGCGCGAGATTGGAATTTTGTTTGTCGCGTCACGCATGGTTCAATTTTTTAACCGAGGGATTTTCTATTTTCTGGATTCCTATACCAAGCTGGCGGCGGGGGCTATGCAAACATCTTTGCTTTTTGACGAGACGAAAACATCGCTGCAAAAAATCGACGCTCTGGAACGGTATCAGGAAAATGTTTTTAACTCCATGACCAGCATGATTATTACTACCGATCCGAATGGGCGGATTTACTATTTCAACGAACCGGCGGCTGAGACAATGGGTCTTAAAGAGGACGATTTGGGCCGCAATCTGATTGCCGTGTTTAAAAAATCAATTGCGTCCGAAACTCTGGATACGATTGCAAAAAGCCTTGAAAACGGCAATGAAATTATCGGCCTGGAAGGAATCTACAATAACGGGGAAAAGGAAATGGACTATTCCCTTAACGTTACGCCGCTCAGGACTCCGCGCGGCAGGAAAGAGGGTTTTGCCCTTCTTTTTACCAACCAGACGCGTGAAAACGAGTTAAAGCAAACCGTGCAGGCTGTAAGCGAGGAACGGCGTGTTATAAAAAACGCCTTTTCCCGGATCCTTTCGCCAAAAGTTATCGACCAGATTGTCGCCGACCCTTCCCAAATGAAGCTTGGGGGGGAAAAAAGAAAGATGACCGCTATTTTTACGGACATCCAGCGTTTTTCTTCCATTTCTTCGGAACTTCAGGAGCAGTACGGCGAGGACGGCCCCAAGGTGCTGGTAAACCTGCTTAACCTTTACCTGACCGAGATGAGCAACGTAGTCCTTGACAACGGCGGGACAATAGACAAATACGAGGGTGACGCTATCATCGCCTTCTTTGGCGCGCCCGCCTGGATGGAAGACCACGCCGCGCAGGCCTGCCGCAGCGCTATACAAATTAAAAAGCGGGAGATTGAAATTGTGGAAAGCGTAATGAAACCCGACGGGGAATTTTTCAACCCGCTTACCAGGCTGATTGAAAACAAGGTCATACGGAAGCTACGCCCGCTTTATACCCGGCTTGGGATTAACACCGGCGACATGGTGGTGGGATTCATGGGAACCCCGGCGAAAATGGACTATACAATCATGGGAAACGCGGTGAACCTGGCAGCCCGGCTGGAAGGAGTGAATAAACAATACGACACCCACGGGATTTTGATAAGCGAATATACCAGAGATCAAATAGGAGATGAATTTGTTGTCCGTCCTTTGAGCAGGGTTACCGTAGTAGGCATCCCTGTTCCGTTAAGGCTCTTTGAGCTGCTGGAGATAAAAAGCGACGCTCCGCAATCAATGCTGGATACGGTCAAGGCCTGGGAAGGCGGATTTGAGGCTTACGAAAACCGCGATTTTGAGGGCGCAAAAAAAATCTTCGCTGGAATTTATCAGGAAGACAGCGAAGATACTACCGCAAAACTTTACGTTGAGCGATGCGAAAAATTTATTGCTTCTCCGCCGATGAAAGAATGGGACGGAGTGGATAATTTAACGGAAAAATAAGGAGTAAAGACATGATTGAAAATTTTTTAAGCACGTTGTCGGAATTTAACATCCCCATCTGGGCAGTAGGTGTCTGTTTATTGTTGCTTATCTGCCTTGGGGTCTTTCTCTTCTGGTATATACGTTCCAGGATTTTCAAGGCACGCCTTCGAAGAATCATAAAAGCTCAAAACGCCTATGGGCAGGACTCGGAACAGGCCGAAGAAGCCCTGCGGGATTTTACGCTTAATTATCCACCGGAAAAACTTGTCCGTTATTCGCGCCGTATGGAAAGGTATGCGCGGCAGATGGGGTCGCAGGTAATTGTTAATACGCGTCTCGCGGACACATGGATTCAGAAACTCGATCATTCGCCGAACAAGGTGGACCTCCGCCGCGTTCTTTTATACTGTCCGCAATCGGCTTTGTTCAAGGCATTCCTGGTGGCGGATAAAAATCCAAATTTACAAAAGTTCTTTTTGGACAGGATGCAGATCGAAGGTGAGGAAAAATATATCCGGCTTCTTGCCGCATCATGCAGGGGCGAAGATTTTAATCCCGCTTTTTTTAAAGGGTTTCTTGAAACCCATGGAGAGCTTCTGCGCGAATTAGCGGGAGAGCTGGAATGGTACACGCGCTATTTTGCGTACCGCATTTTGCTTCTTGATACCGATACCAAGACCGAAAGGAGCCTGACCGCCGGTCTTATGGATCCGCACCCATTAATAAGAAAAATCATAACAGAAAAATTTACCGCGGAAATTGAAAAGATATGGGCCGCGTTGTGGGACAAACTAATCCACGATCCGGTGTACGAGGTACGCGAAATCGCGCGAAAGCGCATAGCGGGAGAATTTATACATCGTTACAATCCCAATGGGCAGACTCTTAACGCGGAAGAAACCGCCCATATTCTGGAATTGCTTGATCCTTCCAGCCAGGAAGACAGGACTTTTGCCATGAAAAACATGGAAAACCAGAACAAAGAGCTTCGCTTTACGGCGGCGATGTTTCTGGAAAAAAGCGGGGTTTTTGAATCCGTTCTGGCAAAGAATACCCTTGACGATCAGACTGGCATTGATAACAGCGTAACGCTTTTATCGAAGGCGCTGGAAGTAAATGTTTCAGGTTTTCTCCAGGGATATTCAGCCGGAAACGGAGGTGCCTTGCTTGTCGCGGCCCGTCTTTTGTCCGGCCCGGGCGGAACGTACGAAAATATTTGCTATCTGGAAGAAACAGTATTCTCATATTTTGGCGCGATAAAACCTGATCCCGCGAACAGGCAGATTTACGCTTTGACGCTGGAAGCCGCCGCGAAGAAGGGCAATGTCCGCTCTCTTGAGCTTTTCGCAAAGGAATTGTCGGGCAGGGAAAATGATCCTGCTTTCCTTGAGCTTCTTCTGCCGAAAATTCCAAACAACGCGGCTTCAATCTTTCTTCCCATTCTATTCCGTTTTGTGGAAAATACCGCTTTTCCGGCGCGTCTGCAACTGGAGCGGGTTATTGGAACTTTCACTCCCGATCTGATTCTGCCCTATGTGTTCGCGATTATGAACGTAAACCGTGCAAAATACCCGCATATTGTGCGCATCTCCGCATTAAAAATTCTTTGCCATCTGCACCAGCCGTACTGTTTACAGAAAATACTTGAAAGCCTCCCTACAATGACGCCAGCCGAAGCAGGAGAGTTCGCGAGCCTTATCGGCGAGTATCCGAAAGAAATGTTCAACGAAAAAACGGCGGCGCTCTTTGCCCTTCCCGACGCGAAAATACGCGCGGCGTTAATCAATAACCTTCCGGGAACGAAAAATGATGCGTTCAAAAAAGAAATCCGCGCATCGCTAAAGGACGTAGACCCCGATGTCCGGGTCGCCGCGATAAGGGCGCTTTTGGAATTCGATGAGCTCAAGCTGATCAATCAGGAAACGTCCATGCTTCACGATCCGATCGAAAGGGTGCGCGTTGCCGCCGCGGAAGTCATTTCGACGCACGGCAATCCCGCAGCGATGAAAATCCTCGAAAATGTTGTGAACGATCCCAATGAAACCGACGTGGTCAAGGAAGCCGTCATTGCGGGGCTGGGGCAGGCCGAGAACGAGGAGGGCATTCAAATTTTGATTTCCGTCCTTGACAAGCAAAGCGAATTCCGCAAACAGGCGGAAAAAGCCCTTGCCCATAGGACGGCCAAGCGCGACATCGTTCAGCTTCTGGAAACCTTTAAGGACGCCGAGCCGCAGTTGCGCGAAAAATTGATTCCCGTATTCAGGGGGCAGGGCAAGAAGGCCGAGCCGTACATCCTGGAAATTTTAAAGGACGAAATAGCATCACTCAAGCCGTACCTTGTTACCATACTGGAAGAAACCGGCTATATTGACGAACTAAAAAGGCGGCTTTCGGACAGGGAAGCTTCGACCCGAAGGGAAGCGGCGCAGATGCTTTCTCTGCTCGATACGTTGCCTGCTTTCAGGGGTCTCGTGCTGGCGGCCAAAGACCCGGATCAGGAAGTGCGTGTATGCGTGGTTAAAGCCCTGGAAAAATTAAACAATGCCCAAAGCCACGAAATCCTCGAAAGCCTTAAAAAAGACCCGGACAGCCGAATTCGCAAATATACCCACTGGGCTCTGGAAAGGCTGGATACGCTGGGAATGGAGTAGCACATATCGGGGAATGGGAGATTGATTATGGGTACATAGAATAAATAATATTCTGATTGAAAGGATAAGATGTTGACCTTTGATTTATTCTTGCAAATTTGGGGCGGTATTGCTTATCTTCTTGCCAAAATATTGCTTGCTTTAGCTGAAGGCAGGAATGACAGCAAAAGAGTACGTATCGTTGGTTGGTTTTCTTATCTTGTTGGTGTGCCCGCATGGGTTATTTTATTGGCAAGCAAAAATAATTGGGTTGTTGCCGCTATTGAATTTGGCAGCATCCCTTCATTGATTCTTGGCCTTGTAACCACATGGAAGCAAAATATTCAAGTTAATAAAAATTTTGATACGTTTGTTAAATTTTTTACATTTTTCATGATTATATTGGGAACTCTCTACAGCATTTTTTACTTTCATGGGATTACGACATTTTCTCAAATACTAGAGATTTTGGTTACCTTCGGGTTCTTATTGGGTAGTTATTTACTTGCAAAAAATAATCCCGCCGGATGGCTTTTATTTGCGCTTATGTGTACCAGCATGGGAACATTAATGTTAATACAGGATAAAGCTTTATTGGTTTTTCAACAGGGTATTTCACTTATTGTTGTAATAGCCGGATACATAAGGGCAATAAAAAGAAGTAGGATGCGTAATGACCAAATCACGTATCCCAAACACTAGTAACTTTCATTCGAAAGCGGTAATCTACTCACTATGAGCCTGAAAAACACTGGTTTTTTGTAACGAAAAACAAAACGAATTTTATAACAAGAGGGAAAAAGGAGAAAAGTAATGAAAATCAAAGTAAAACTGAGCATTATGATGATCGCAATTGTGGCGATCGTGGCGGGCGGCCTTGCCATAATTCAGTTGGTGAAGTCAAGCGATATAACCCTGGCGCTTTCAAAACAGAAAACCATGTATCTGGCACGCCAGAGAGCCCAGTACTGGGACGGCCGCATGGACGCTTATATAAACGTGCTGCAAACGCTGTCGAATATTTTTAACTTTTACGAAAGCATACCATTGGAAGATCGGCGGCAGCAGTTTGAAGATAATTTAAGAGGGGTTTTTGAGGACATGCCCGATTTTGTACGATTGGCTACCACCTGGAAGCCGAACGCCATTGACGGCAATGACGCGGGTAATATAGAGCGAATAGGCTCAACCCCAACAGGACAGTTCGCTTTTACCCTGTCAAGAGAAACCGGGCAAATAACAGCTGCTGCGGGCAGTAACATTCAGAGCACAATGGACTGGATTACAGGACCTAACGCTAAAGTAGTCGGTATTACCGATCCCGCTCCACTTACGAATCTGGGAAAAGATACCTACGCAGTCAGAATCGTATGTCCCATTATCAATAAGCGTCTCAATGAAACAGTCGGAGCAGTAATCGGTCAGTTGGACATTGCCATGATACAACCACGGGTAGAACAGACTATCAAAGATAACGAAGAAGTTACCAGCGCGGTTGTTTACTCCGACAACGGGTTTATTTTGGCGAATTACCTGCCTGAGTTTATAGGAAAACAAATTGACGCGGAAACACAGTACGACAAATACCTGAACGATGTCAAAACGGCCATAAAAAACGCGAAAGAATGGGAGGGTTCAGCTTACGACCCCGAACTGAAAACAAACATGGTAATGGCAATAGCCAATATTCCCATAGGAGCTTCCCCGACAACATGGTCGTTTATGGTCGGTTCAACGGAAGATTACATTTTGAAAGATGTTAACGCGCTGAGAAATTATGTCATTATTTTAGCGTCAATAGCGCTTGTAGCGGCGGTAGTAATTATCTACCTTGTCCTGGGAAATACTACCGCCCCCATCGTCAGGGTAGCGGATACGCTTAAAGACATTTCCGAAGGCGAAGGCGACCTTACACGGACTATAGCCGTCAGTTCCAAAGACGAAATAGGCGACCTTGCCAAATATTTCAACAAAACGCTTGAAAAAATCAAAGCCCTTGTGGTTCTTATTAAAAAGCAAGCCCAGATATTGGCGGACATAGGCACTTCACTGTCCAGCAACATGACCGAAACCGCAGCGGCGATCAACGAAATCACCGCCAATATTCAGAGCATCAAGGGCAGAGTCTTAAACCAGAGCGCAAGCGTAACCGAAACGAACGCCACTATGGAACAGGTTATCGTCAACATAAATAAACTCAACGGCCATGTAGAAAACCAGACCCGCAATGTTTCACAAGCGTCATCAGCCATTGAGGAAATGGTAGCCAATATCAGCTCGGTAACAAACACGCTGGTAAACAACGCCAGCAATGTAAAAAGCTTAAAAGAAGCTTCCGAAGTGGGCCGCGGCGGTTTGCAGGAAGTAGCAACGGACATTCAGGAAATATCCCGTGAGTCCGAAGGCTTGCTGGAAATCAACACAGTAATGGAAAATATCGCAAGCCAGACAAACCTGCTTTCAATGAACGCCGCAATAGAGGCGGCGCACGCAGGAGAGGCGGGTAAGGGCTTTGCCGTAGTCGCAGATGAAATTCGCAAACTGGCGGAGAGTTCAGGCGAGCAGTCCAAAACGATTGGTACGGTGTTAAAAAAGATAGCGGAATCAATCAGGAAAATTTCAACTTCTACCGAGAACGTATTGGCCAGATTCGAGGCGATTGACACGGGCGTAAAAACAGTTGCGGATCAGGAAGATAATATCCGCAACGCTATGGAAGAACAGGGCGAAGGAAGCAAGCAAGTATTGCAAAGTGTCAGCGTTTTGAATGAGCTTACACAACAGGTAAAGGGTGGTTCAGAAGAAATGCTTAACGGCAGTCAGGAAGTAATGAAGGAAAGCCAGAACCTTGAAAGAGTAACGCAGGAAATAACCGGCGGTATGAACGAGATGGCAAGTGGAGCGGATCAGGTAAACATAGCGGTAAACAATGTCAATGAGATGACCGTCAAGAACCGCGAAGCCATTGACAGTTTGATAAAAGAAGTTTCCCGCTTTAAGGTGGAATAACGCAACCAGGTGACTGTCACCGAAACAGCTATTTTATTATTGACAAAATTGCTGTTTCGGTATGTCATTAGTAATGATCTACGAACATATACTGAACGCAAACAAGCGATTCGGCACAGAGCCTGTTGATATAGTCCATTCTGTATTCCATTGCGAACCTGAAACGATCCAAAGCAATGTTATAATTGCCCCTTTATGGCGACCTGAATTATTTAACGATTATTTTGACAGCATAATTCAAGATTTTGATGGAATATTTAAAATATGGACTTTATCAAAAGCTGATTTAAAAATCACATATATTGTTACAGGTATGGGGGCGTCAAATGTAATTGACATAGTTTTGGCGCTTGGCTGTACGCCATGCAAAAAAATGATTTTTGTAGGTTCTGTGGGAGCGCTTGATACACACATCGGAATTGGTGATATAGTTATTCCCGAATACTCGATATGCGGCGATGGAGCTTGCAGGTATTTGACAAATAAAAAATTAACTGAGAATGATTCATTTGGGGAGAAGAACTACCCGAACAAGGAACTTTTCGATAAGATTGTTTCAAAAGCAAAAGAAAAAGCCGGGAAAAAGGGCGTAAACTACCATATAGGAAAAAATTTTAGCGTAGACACTATAATTGCCCAGTTTGCACATATTGATGAAATAATTGATATGGGCTGTAATTGTATTGAAATGGAAACTTCCGTGTTGTTTAAAGCGGCGGAAATATGCAGCATTAACGCCGGTGCGGTGTTTAGCGTTTCGGATAATACGCTTTTAAGGAAATCCCTGTTATCGGGAATGACAGAAGAAGAAAAAGATCGTGAAAAAAACGTGCGCGGAAATATCTTAATAAAAATAGTAACGGAAAGTTTTCTGTAATACAGGAGGGTAATGATGGAAAAAATAGCAAGCTTTCAGGTAGATCATCTGCGGTTAAGGCCCGGTCTTTATGTTTCCCGAAAGGATCGTTTTGGTTCGGCAACAATTACCACTTTTGACATGCGCTTGAAACAGCCCAATAAGGAGCCGGTTATGGATCAACCTGCCCTCCATACTTTTGAACATCTTGGCGCCACGTTCCTTCGCTCACATAAGGAATGGGCAGGGAGGGTAGTGTATTTTGGCCCAATGGGCTGTCGCACGGGATTTTATGCTATTTTTGAAGGCGATCTATCCCCGGAGGCTATACTTCCCCTCATCAAAGAAATGCTCGAATGGATAATCGCTTTCGAAGGCGCAATTCCCGGCGCATCCGCCAAAGAATGTGGCAATTGGCAGGAGCAAAACCTTGAAATGGCTAAATGGGAAGCCCGCCACTATGCCACCTTTTTAGAAAAAGCCGACAGGGAAAACTTCAACTATCCGGCATAGATGTATAGTCCACTTTCTTGAATAAAGAAAATATCAATTTCCCGTGAAATAATGCGCTTAATACCATAAATATATCCGCAACCACAATAAAAATAAATGAAGGCAGTATTACCCTGGTGTATTGAGTTTTAATAACCTTTTTGTTTTTTATTGCCCGCGCCAATATAAATTCAAAAAATAACATTCCACTGCTGAAAAACAGCCAGACAATCACACTATGGATAAAACTTGATAATAACACATTATCTATGGCCGATTTTCCAGAAACAATATTAATAAATATGCCAATAATAAATTGTACTATACTTAGCAGCAATGTTACGTAGAATATTACGTGAAGCATTACGCCGCCACCTATGCCAAGCCCACCGCCCCATGTAATATTGGCGCGTTCGCACCAGCATTTATACTGTTCCAAGTGAGCCTGGTTTTGATGTCCGCCGACAAACCCGGAATTGGAAATTACGTAGAGCTTAAATCCACATTTGTTATTTTTACAATATTGCTCCATCTGTTTCAGAAAGTGTATAAAATGAGATGGAATACTATCAACATACAACGGGACTGATATTACAACCGCATCGGTATTTTGAAGGCTATCCAATATTTCACGGTAATCTTTGGATATGCCAATGCTTTTTATTGTAACCTTATGTGGAAAGAGCATACAACCTAAAACTTTTGCGAAAAACGCAGAAGCCCCGCCTTTTTTCTTTGGACTGCCGTTGATAATCATTACATGCATTTTAATACCTGCACTATTTCATTGATATTATTTATTATATGAAGACTAACCACCTTAAAACCCATATTGTTACGGTTTGCCTCTACCAATAATTCTGCGGTTTTTATTTCTGATTCAAGAAAATCACCATATAGGATAACCGTCAGGTTGTTTAGGTTGGCTTTATATCTTTTTACGTGCCTTACTTTCCATGAACGGTATGTAAAAAACGGCAAACTTGCCGAAATGCCGCGGTCAAGTACATTCTTGACATATTCGCTGTATCCGCCGTAACAATTCTGGCTTATTAAAACGGTTTCTTCGCTATTTCCCAATAATGAACCTGAGTTACTTAAACAGTCATTAATCTTGCAGGTTCCCGGGGTTTTAAGCCAGCAATTATAACAACCCAGGCATGGAACAGCAGTAACTTTTGTGTTGATCACCTTATAGTCATTATTACTGATTCCCAGTTGTGCGAAATCCTGTTCGTCTAAGTCATGAACCATTACTTTCATAATATTTCTCCTTTCTATTTATAGGAATAAATGCTTGTTTTGAGAATAGATATTGTACCAACATGCATAAATTTGCTGCTAAGATGCAGTATTGGTTTCTTTTTCCTTGAGTTTTTGCAGTAATTTGTTTCTATGTTCAAAGTTTAGGAGCATAATTTATCTTATACGCCAAAAAGCGTTACCGCTTTTTTCATATTTTTACTTACTGGTATGCCAAACGGACATTTGCTTTCGCATTGGCCACAGGAAACACAATCCGAACCATGGCGCTCAAGCGCTCTATAATGCTGCAGTACCGTAGGAGGTATATTCGTTGAGTTTAGTTCAGCTAAATCGGTATAACGGGTTACTGCCGCAATGTCTATATTCGAATGGCAAGGCTGGCAATGATTGCAGTAAAGGCAGCCGCATCCGGACGTTCCCTTAAAGTTTTGGATAATCTGGCTATAGTCCCGTTCAGCTTCGCTTGCTTTAAGATAGTAAAGAGCGTCATTCAACTCAGCTTCGTTCTTGCAACCTAAAAGAACACTGGCAACGGCAGGACGGGTAAGGGCGTAATGAATGCACTGGCTGGCAGTCATTGCCTTGCCGAGGGGCGAAAATTCTGGCGAAAGCAATTTCCCCGCAAGGAGCGTTTTCATTACCGTTATGGAAACCTGCCGCTGTTCGCAAATCCGATAAAAGCGCAAGCGTTCAGGATCAATGGATAGGGTATAATTCTCTTTAAGTTTAGTATCATCAAGAAGCTCATAAATATCGGAATTAACCGGAGTCATATCAAAAACAGGATTCACGCTGAACAAAATAAGATCCACTATTCCTGTTTCAACGATGCGCCTTGCTATTTCGCTGTTGTGGCAGCTCGCGCCTATGGCGCGGATTGCGCCCTGCTCTTTTAAGCCAAGCACGTAATGCAGCAGTTCGTCCTCAAAACAGAGAGAAAAGTCTTTGTCGGTATCGACAAAGAAAAACATACCGAAATCAACATAGTCAGTGCCCAGCCCCTTGAGAAGGCCCTCGAAGTTTTTCCGGCAAGTGTCGATGTCCCGGCTAACGTCATATTGGCCGCTTGTAGCGCTTGAACCGATATGCCCCTGGATGATCATTTTCTCGCGTTTGCCCCGCAACGCCTGGTTGATGTTATTCTGTACTTCAAGGCCGGGCATACAGCAGTCCAGGATGTTTACACCGTGGTCAATGGCACTGCCAATTATGCGATCTACTTCTGCGGAAGTAGATCGGGAGATTCCCTCTGAGCCAAGGCCTATAATGCTGGCCTGTATTTCTGTCTTTCCTATTTTGCGGTATTCCATGTTATTCCTTTTAAATATGATTGTAAATGAATGTAGTTTCATTGACAAGCGAATGATGATGATGGATGATGTAACAAGTACTTGGCTAACACGGTTTTGAGCAGGAGATTTTATGAGCAAGCAAGTTATTGTAATCGGCGGCGGCATCGCGGGATTATCGGCGGCGATTTACGCCAGAAGAAGCGGCTTTGACGTAACGCTTTGCGAACAGCACAGCATCGTTGGCGGTATGTGTACCAGTTGGCGGCGCAAGGGTTATTTATTCGAAGGCGCAATACACTGGCTTACAGGTTCCAGTCCAAAAACGCAGGTGTATCAGATGTGGAAGGAAACAGGCGCGTTAGACGACACTATAAAAGTTTATCTGCACGATGTGTTTCGTTCTATCGAATGGGAAGGAAAGATACTCAACCTTTATCGTAGCATAGATAAAACGGCGGAGCATCTTTTTGCGCTTTCTCCCGCTGATGAACGTGAAATCCGTAAACTGGTGAAAATGGTAAAAGCATTTACCCATATGGGAATGCCTGTTATGGATATTAAGGGCGTTAAGGTACGGAATCAAAAGCGTATGACGCTGGGTTCCATGTTCAAGATGATGCCGGCATTTCCAATATTTTCAGGAATGAGTAAATTAACCTGCGATGATTATTTCAAACAATTTAAGCATTCCGGCATACGTAAGCTGCTTGATTTTATTCCAGGAGGTTATTCCGCAAGCGCTATAATTTTTACGCTTGCCACACTGGAAATGGGCGACGGTGGCTATCCGGAGGGTGGCTCTCTTGCAATGACGGAAAGAATGGCTCATTGCTATAAGAGCCTGGGCGGTAAGCTTCTGCTTAATACAAAGGTAGATAAAGTTGTAATCGAAAACGGAGCTGTTACCGGAGTGAAACTGAAAAATGAAACCCTGAGTGCCGATGCCGTAATCGTTACGCAGGAAACTATTGCGGCGCTTGACAGGTTATTCGACACTCCTCCGCGTGACGCTTGGTTGCAAGAACTTCGCGAAAGAACAAAACCCGCCGTGTGTACTTTTATCAGCGTGGGTGTCCGTGCGCAATTCCCTGAAATTATACCGGTATGGCAGCTTGAGGAGCCGATCCAATATGCGGGTAAAGAAGTAACTGAAATCGGATTTGGCAATTACGCCGGGTATGAAGGTTACGCGCCAAAAGGCTGTACCGCGCTTACGACAGCGTTCATTGACGACACTTATGATTTTTGGAAAAAAGCAAAAGAGGAAGGCCGCTACGCTGAAGAAAAGCGCGTACTGGCGGAGCAAATCAGCCACGCAATTTGCCGGAAATATCCTCAGGCAGAAAATAATATCGAAGTGATTGACATTGCCACGCCTCTAACTTACGAACGTTATACCGGGGCATATCACGGTTCCTGGATGACAATCCAGGGCCCTGGCGACAAAATGAAAACTTACCCAGGGTCTGTAAGTGTCAGCGGTTTATATTTTTCCGGTCACAGGATTATGCCGCCGGGCGGGCATCCTTCCGCGCTTGCCGCAGGACGCATGGCGGCGCAGTTGGTCTGCCGGCAGTTTGACGCGGTGTTTTTGTGATGGTACTCATTGCGCATCACATTAGTCTATGCGGATTGCTTTTTTATAGTTATTGATAAATTCAAAAAGATGGGTAATGCTGACTCACCAGCTGCTATTCCCTCGACAGCGGCTCAATGCCGATTGCAAATAACAGGGCATTCGCCTCGTCAATATCATAAATGCCTTTTTCAAGGCAGTACATGATGCAAACGTCACGGCTGGATGCATTGCTGAGCGAGTAGCCGGCTGTTTGCAGTAATTCGTCAAACTCCGCTCGTTCAAGATGCAAGGCAAGGGCAAAACTTATGACGGTATTCATAGAGGGATGCCTTCTTTCCGGCCCCATGAATCGCGAGTATTGCCTTCGGTCAATATTGGCCTTTTTGTATAGTTCAGCGGGCGTTAGCCCTTTTTCTTTTCGTTTCTGGTCAAGGGCATGGGAAAAGCCCCCGGATTTTCTATGCTTCCTTATATATTCGGACGCTTCATCGGAAATATTGCGTAACGATAAAACCTTTCTGGTAACTGTATCAGTCTTGTTTAATGAAACGCCGGTAAGTAAACCCGTCATTGGAAAACTGATACAGTTGAGTTGCATAAAATTATGCGAAGGGGTATAGTGGTCTTTGAGATATTCTCTCAGACCTTCAATAACTTTTTCATCAATCATAATATTTCCCCACAATCGGCAAAGCATAGCAGCCCCACCCGGAGAAGATGTTCCCCGGGTTAGGATTATTTTTCTATGCTTTTCCCTTCTTGTTTTGCTTGGGTTTGTCAGTCCTGATGGTATTGCAAAGTGCCGCAACGCTACGGTACATTACATTAACCCCCGCTGAATTTGCTGTCCAGCCAAAAGAACGATCTGCGCTGATGCCAAGTTTGCCTCCTTCCTTGGCAAAATCAATGTTGGCGCCCATAAAGATAAACTCCCAATTGTACTTTTCAGTCTGATGGGTAATCATATTTTTGACCTGATCATAGCTGAATTCCCTGCTTGCGTTTTCAAGGCCGTCGGTGGTGATGACAAAGATAACCTTGCCGGGCCTTGAATCTTCCGGAGTATTATCAAGCCTCTTCCCAACGTCGTTGATGGTTTTGCCTACCGCGTCCAGCAGGGCGGTAGAGCCGCGAGTGAAATACTCACGCTCGGTAAGAGTTATATCCCGTGCGTCAATGCCGTTATGCAAAATTTCGTATTTATCGTCAAAAAGCACGGTGGTAAGGCTGGTCTGCCCAGCTTCCGCCTGTTTTTTGACAAACCCGTTAAAGCCGCCAATCGTGTCATTCTCAAGGCCGTTCATAGAGCCGCTGCGGTCAAGAATAAAAACAATTTCCGTTAAGTTTTGATTCATGCTGAACCTCCTGTTCGTTTAAATAAAAATACACCTTTTTGGAATGCAGAAGGTCGCCAAAAAGGCGACAAAAAAGAGGACAGTTTTACAATATTTGAGCCTATGCGGATTACTCTTTTCTACCGTATCCTTGTGCTTCCCTGAAGATCCAGAAGATAGTTCGGTATGGTTAAACCCGGAAGATCGCTGATAAAATTTGCGCTTCCCGAACATACATAATTTATAGCTGTACCACGGTTAATAATATCCACTATTTCTGCAACAACTTGAGTAGAGCTGACTGAGACAGTAAAGGGAATAAGTGTTTTGCCGTCTGCTTTAACTTTTGGGGGATTGTTTATTTTGCCCTGGGCCCACTGGCTGTTGTTTACTTTAAAATCGTATAAGAAATTATCAAGGTTAAAAGCAAAATTGTTTTTATTGTCAACCTCCAGAGCAAGATCAAATTCCATTGTTCTGCCAAGCGACTTTCTGGTTATTCCCTGAAAAGCGATAGCTGGCGTTTGAAGTATCGGGATGGTTCCCGGAATATTCAGAATGTTTTTCGTTTCGTCAAACGCGGGCATGGAAAAATCCGCGCCCATAAAGAGGTTGCTTTTTGCTTCCGTGGCGTTTTTTAGCGAATCGAGTAGGCTAAAAATATCCGCGTAGGCCAGGCTTATTTCGAAATTGACTGCCCCGGTAGAACTAGCGGCAATTTGTCCCGCTTTTGTATCGCTGCTTTTCAGCACAGATTTTCCGCCGACGCTGTAATCCCAGTCCATTTTTGGAAGCGGAATAGGAAAATCGTTTGGATTTTCTATGTTGGCAACGCAGGCTAATGTAAGCCCTGAAAAGTCCATTTTTTCAATTCCAACCGAGCCTGAAGACAATTTGGGGAGCTGTAGAAGGGGGATATTCCCCGAATAATTAAGCGGGAAAACCTTATTCTCCAAAAGAGGGAGAGCAAAAGATACTCCCAACGCGATGTTGTAAGCAGCTTCTTTTTTATCAAAAATGGACGTAATACTTTTGTAAAGCGCGTCGTAAGTGATGGTAAGGGGAAGATCGACGGTAACTTTTTCCAGGCTCTTGATGGATTTATCGCCTTTGAAAACGCCATTAGTAAAGGGGTTTGTATTTATTGAAATTGCCCAGTCGATTTTCGGTGTTGGCAGCGTAAAGCTGTTTGGGTTTTCAATGTCAATATGGGTAATCAATTCAATAGCGCTAAGAGTGATGTTTGCGATGTCAACCGATCTTAAAGATAACTTGGGTTCCTGTATTACTGAATTGAGTGTCTGGCAGGTTGTTAATGCCAGAAACAAAAATATTGCAACAATAAACTTAGCGCATTTCATATCTTGCTCCTTCTAATAGATTCAAACCCGCAGTATGGAACGAGGGCTTTCGGGATTCTGACAGAGCCGTCGCTCTGCTGGAAGTTTTCCAATACGGCAATGATGCCTCTGGATACCGCTATTGCCGTTCCGTTTAACATATGAATAAATTTATTTTTACCATCGCTGTCCTTGAATCTTACGTTGAGCCGTCTGGCCTGGTAGTCGGTACAGTTGGATGTGGAAGTTACCTCGCCCCACTCGCCGCCGTTGCGCCCCGGCATCCAGGCCTCAAGGTCCCACTTGCGGTAGGCAGGCGCGCCAAGGTCGCCGGTGCAGGTGTCCACCACCCTGAACGGTATTTCAAGACCGGAGAAAATTTCTTCCTCTATGGTGCGGAGTTCTTCGTGAAAGGAATCCGAATCCTCAGGGAGGCAGCAGACGAACATTTCAAGCTTTGTAAACTGGTGTACCCTGTAAAGGCCCTTTGAGAACTGCCCTGCGGCTCCGGCCTCGCGGCGGAAACAGTGGGAAATTCCCGCCATGCGTATGGGAAGCTTTTCTTTCGGCAGGATCATGTTTGAGTAATAGCCGCCCAGGGTTATTTCTGCTGTGCCGACAAGGCAGGTTCCCTCTCCCTCAAGGCCGTAAACGTTGGATTCCGCGCCGCGCGGGTTAAAGCCTATGCCCTCAAGAATTTCTTCCCTTGCCACATCCGGGGTGATAAAAGGGGTGAAGCCTTTTTTTTGCAGAATGTCCAGGGCATAACGCACCAGTGCCAGCTCAAGAAAAACGCCTTCGTTTTTTAAATAATAAAACTTGATGCCGGACACTTTCGTTGCCGAATCAAAATCAATAATGTCCAGGTTTTGCCCAAGCGCGACATGATCCAGCGGCTCAAAATCGAATTTTTTAGGCTCTCCAAAACGCTTAACTTCGAGGTTGTCCTTTTCTTCCTTTCCGACAGGAGCGGCAGGGTGGGCCATGTTCGGTATTTTCAGCGCTTCTTTTTCAAGCTCCGCTTCCACCTGGCCTAATTCAGCTTCGGCTGCCGCGATTGACTCTTTTAGCCTTTTCCCTTCCTCGACTAAAGCAGCCCTCTCAGGCGCTTCCATTTTCCCCTTCATAGCCGCTGCGTTGGCATTGCGCTGTTGTTGGAGCCCCTGCAAGGCAGTGCTAAGCTCAGTACGTCGCCCAAAAAGCCTTGCCACAGCGTCGGCATCGGCTTTCATGTATCTGTTTGCGATATTTTTCCTGACCGCGTCAAGGTTTTCCATTATAAAACGATAATCAAGCATAATATAAATTTACCAAAAATAATAAAACAAGTCTACAATAGGCAAGTTACGCTTTTGGCCTGTCTTAGCAGTTTTTGTATATTATAAATATGACAAAAAGCCATGTTTTGAAACAAAAGATACTGCCAAAGCGCCCGCTGTATGTACAAGTGCTGTTTACAGTTTTCGCTTTTTTCCTCATGGTTGTCCTGAGCTACAATTTCATGGCTAAAATTATGCGGGCCAATTTAATAAATAATGTTGGGGGCGTGTTCAATTCTATAGAAAACCAGATAAAATTCGACCTGTTGGAACCGAAAACGATGCTGCACGATTTCGCGCAAGCCGTACGTAGCATGATTTTGTACGGCGATGACGCCGAAAGGCTGCAGGTTTATACAACTGAAATATCAGACCATATGTGTATGAAAGATATTGGCAGGTTCTGCGGTTTTTATGGCTATATAGAAAAAATTCAAGGGGGGCCTGTTTTTCTTCACGGTCTTCATATGGAATTGCCGGACGATTATACACTCGAAGATCGTCCCTGGTACAAGGCCGCTATTACAGCCGGCGGCAGCATTGCCGAAACAATTCCATATATAGATTTACTTACGGGTACTAACATTGTTTCATACTCATGCTGCATTTTTGACTATGAGGGCGCTTATTTAGGTGTTGTCAGTATTGATGTGCATCTGGACTATATCGGGAACAGAGTCATTAACTCGGCCATTACCGAATACGGCTATGGAATGTTGGTTAGCCAGGACTTGAATGTAATCACCCATTCCAACCCGGATTTTATCGGATTAAAAATGTACGATCCGGAGGTTCCTGTTTCGATTTATACGGATGAAATGCTGGAGAAAGGAATTATTTCAGAGGCTCCAGTGATAAATTGGAAAGGTGAAAAAGCCCTCGCCTTTACAAGAAGGCTTTCGAATGGCTGGTATTTGATAGTTTTGACGCTAAAGGATGTTTATTACCAAGGCCTGACTGATATGGCCGCAACTCTAAGTCTGTTTGGCATAGTACTTGCGGCGGTACTGATCGTTGTCTTGATTGATGTTGATGCGGCCCGGGAAGAATCAGATCTGGAAAGCAGGCATAAGAGCGCGTTTCTGGCCAACATGAGTCATGAAATGCGCACTCCGATGAACGCGATAATCGGCATGACAACCATTGGAAAGACAGCCCCAAATGTCGAACGCAAAGATTATTGTTTTAAGAAAATAGAGGATGCCTCAACACATTTGCTGGGGGTAATAAACGATGTTCTGGACATATCCAAAATAGAAGCCGATAAATTTGAACTTGCGTCGGATGAGTTCAATTTCGAGAATATGCTGCAACACTCGGTGAATGTTGTCAATTTTCGGATAGACGAAAAGAAGCAGAAATTCTTGGTAGATGTTGATCAGGCCATCCCAAAAATCCTGATTGGGGACGAACAGCGGCTGGCCCAGGTTATAACCAACCTGCTGGGAAACGCGGTCAAGTTCACTCCGGAACAGGGTTGCATCAGTCTTGTCGCGCGCTATATGGGGGAAGAAAACGGTCTTTATACCATACAGATTTCCGTAACCGATACGGGGATCGGCATAAGCAGCAAACAGCAGGAAAGCTTGTTTCAGCCTTTCCAGCAGGCCGAGTCCGGCACAACGCGCAAGTACGGAGGTACAGGTCTTGGCCTTGTAATTTCCAAAAGAATTGTGGAGATGATGGGCGGCAGTATATGGATTGAATCGGAGCTTGGGAAAGGCTCTACTTTTGCCTTTACAATCCAGGCGCGTAAGAGCACGCTTGCGAGCTCTTCGACAACCCAAGCGTGCTCTTCGGTTACAGGCAAGCAGCAGGTGGAAAAGGAACAAACTGATATTGAAGGCGTTTTTACCGGGCGGCGTATTCTTTTGGCCGAAGATGTGGAAATAAACCGCGAGATTGTCAAAGCCCTGCTTGAACCAACGCAGGTGGAGATTGACTGCGCGGCGAACGGCAAAGAGGCTTTAAGCATGTTCAGGCAGTCATCTGAAAAGTACGACGTGATCTTTATGGATATGCAAATGCCCGAAATGGACGGCTATGAGGCAACGCGCCGTATCAGGGCGCTTGATGTGCCAAGAGCGAAAACCATACCAATAATCGCCATGACCGCGAATGTCTTCCGTGAAGATGTTGAAAAGTGCCTCCAGGCCGGTATGAACAGCCACCTCGGAAAACCGCTAAATTTTAACGACGTTATAGAAAGGCTGCACGCTTATTTGCCGCTTCAGCAGAAGGCATCGTAGGATTAGCTCGAAGAAATTTCACGCCAGGGCGCGAAGTTTTTGTTCGAGTGATCTTTGTTGAACAAGATGTTTTGTGCGATGACCAAGTCTCCTATAATTAAGTATTAGAATTTGTTTAGTTGCCTTATTAGTAATATTTGCTTCCCATTCGCCTTTTCTCCTCATATTTTTCTTAGTTTCATATAAATTACATTATGTGCAATAAGCCGTTAAAGACTTTAGAATATACTTGACAATAATAAACGATAATAGTATAAATGTGTAAGAGGAAAATAAATGACAGAAAAAGAAATTGGGTTTGTATACATTCTTAAAAATGAGGCAATGCCTGGCATCTATAAAATTGGAGTTACTGGACGAGATGAACTTGATACTCGAATAGATGAATTATATATCGGTAAAACAAATATTCCTTTACCTTTCGAATGTGTATTTGCCTGTAAAGTAGAGAATTATAAGGATGTTGAAAAAATAATTCATAATGCTTTTATGGATACAAGAGTAAATCCAAATAGAGAATTCTTTAGCATAGATCCCGATAGGGTAATACCTTTACTAAAACATTTACAAATTGATGATGTTACAATAGACATAAATAATAAACTTGATGAACAAAGTGATACTAATGACAAAGAGTCTATTAAGAATATTATTAAAAAACGGCCGAAGTTTAACTTTATTGAAATGGGTATTCCCATTGGGAGTAAAATAGTTTTTTATGATCCAGATAATCCTGTTGAAGCAGAAGTAATTTCGGAAAGGCGTGTAAAATACAATGGAAATGAATATAATTTAACGGCATTATCTTCTGAATTATTGAATATTAATTATAATGTTCCTCCAATGCGTTATTGGAAATATAATAATAAATTGTTAACAGAAATATATAATGAAACATATAATGATGTTGAATAAAGTATTATAGTAAATGGCCTACTTCGCATAATAAATCTGTGTACATCGGCGCAAAAGCGCCTCGACCTTCATTCGGCCAGGTCACTGCGGACTAAAGTCCGATGGCTCCCAGGCCTCATTCCGGCACATTTGCGACGGTGGTCGCGTACCTATGGTACGATGCTTCGCAAAGCCCTTATATGCCCACCCAAACGTAGTAAGCAACCGGAATATTACGAGAAATGTGTGCCTAAATATTATTCAAAGTATCATAAGAATAACAGAAAATATGGTTTAACCTAACCAACGGGATAAAATGAATTTTAATTAAGAGGGGTAAATGTTTATAATTCTTATTGATAAATTTAAGACCATGAGATAGACTGTTTTTAGGGTATATATTATGGCTAAAAACCTGTCCATTTTTTCGTTTTTTGCTGGTAGTGGGCTTTTAGACCTCGGTTTTGAGGATAATAGCTTCAATATAGTCTTTGTAAATGAATTTTTTAAGCCTTTTCTGAATGCCTATCAATTTGTCCGTGAAAAAACAATTATCAACAGCCAAAATATGGTTATTCTAATGAGAGTATAGAGGAATATCTATATAATGGGAAAAATATTATTTTAAAACAACAAATTAAAAAGAAAGAAAAAATGATAATTTAACCGGATTTATTGGCGGTCCACCTTGTCCGGATTTTTCTATAAGCGGAAAAAACAAGGGTAGCAATGGTGATAATGGTAAATTAACGGGAACTTATTTTTCTCTTATTTGTGATATGGAGCCTGATTTTTTTTTATTTTTGAAAATGTAAAAGGGCTTTGGAGAACATCTAAACACCGTGCTTTTTTTGAAGAAATGAAAAAGAAGGTTCATGAAGAAAAATATGTTACTACAGAACAATTAATGAATTCAATTGAATTTGGTGTTCCACAAGACAGAGACAGGATAATTCTGTTGGAATGGCCAACAACAAATAAATTTCAGGAAACAATTCCTGTTCCAAAAAATATAATTAATGAGTTGACTGTTAGCTACTGGTTTAAAAAGAATAATGTTGACAATCATAGCAACGCTGAATATCAATTTATTCCACGAGCCGGTTTATCCAAATTTAAAACTATTGATGAAGGAGACGTTTCAAAAAAATCATATTGCCATCAACAATGAGCCTTACACAAATGTTTAAAACTGTTGGAAATGGTGTGCCGTATCTTTTGGCGAAGGGTATTTCAAGTATGGTAAATTCATATTTACAAGAAAATATTATGGGTGTATCGGTATGATTATCACAGCGGCAAATCTTGTAAACATGATAGATCATTTAAAGAAGAATATTTATTACAATTATATTGAGCATTCAAATCCCAGTGTTATACAGATTGTTCGTATTGAACGGCCAGAAGGTCCAATTTATATAAAACGTTTTGCTCCGTTTTCCAAAAAAGATGGACAATCTACCAAGGAAGTTTCTATATCTTCCAATATGATTTGGCGTGTAGCAAACGCTATACAAGAAGATGTTCCTCTTAATATTGATAGGATTCTTGGTGCAAGTTATAATACACGATCAGTTTTAGAAAGCCTTCTTGCTTATACTCCGCAATTTCATATTACCTACCCAGGACGTATTGAAAGTAATGTATCATCAAGTGAAATAAAGCATGGGCATAAACATTTAATATGGCTTCCTCAAAACCTCCATAAGGAAGGCGTTCTCCATAAAATTGAAACGCAAAAAGTAATTTCAGAAATTCCTTCGCAACTTGCAATTTATGAATCATTAGCAATTACACAAAATATCCACGATGGGACCAGTACAGTACTTGACATTGAAACCGAACGCCGTCATGCACAAATTCAAATAGCATTGTTTCTTATTGGTAGACAGTTAGGCTTCAGAACATGGATAGCCCAAAATGACAAAAGTATTATCTACAACGATAAAAAACTTGGGGAAATGGATGGAATTATCGTATCGCTTAAAGACGAAACATTATTAGCATCATTTCAAGACGCGGTAAAAGCGGCACTTATGATTGATTGTATTTGGTTTAAAAATTATTGGCTTATGCCAGCGGTAATGGAAGTAGAGCATACAACGGGCATTACAAGCGGTCTTTCCCGAATGAAAAACTTTAAAGACATATTTCCGCCTTTTCCTACAAGGTATGTAATTGTTGCTCCTGATGAAGAATTGTATTCTCTTTGCCAACGGCGTAAGTTAAGAGGTGTTACTGAAGATTTTCTGGACTGTTTTATGGAACAAACATTATAATCAATAAATGTTATGGGTAAGCCAACAAAAGCGGAACGAAGCCCTACCTGAGTAAAATCACGTCAATTAATATCTTGCCTGAAATACTTATCAGAAAAGCATTATGCCGTTTACTGCTTATTTACGCTCTCGTCCCTGGCCCTGATTCGCATATTTGCCCGTTTAAGGGAAGCGGCGGCGGCCTCTGTTTCAAATTTGAGCATGGCCCCTTTTAGGGTTTCTTCCGCCTTTTCCTTTGCTTCTTTTGCGCGCTCATAGTCAATTTCAGCCGGCCATTCGGCGGCATTGGAGAGCAGAACGGTTTTGTGACTGGTTACTTCCAATATGCCTTCCGAAATAAACGCGGTTTTCCAGACGCCTTTGCCGTCTTTGATTTTTAAAAGACAGGGGATAACGGGGGCCGTAAAGTGCGAGTGGTTGGCGTAGACTGCGGCTTCCCCGTCGAGCAGGGTAAGGACTATTGCTTCTACAGTATCGGCAAAAAAAGCGCGGTGAGGAGTATACACTTCAAAGCGAAAATAGGCTGCCATTTTTCTTAGGTTCCGCCCCTTTGCAGAACTTCGTCTATGGAACCGGCCATAAAGAAAGCGTGTTCATTTATGGAATCACATTCGCCGTCCAGGATCATTCTAAAGCCTCGGACGGTTTCTTTTACCGGCACGTAGCTGCCGGGAGTCCCCGAGAATTTTTCCGCCACAAAGAATGGCTGGCTGAAAAATCGCTGTACCTTTCTGGCCCTGGTCACTGTAAGTTTGTCTTCGGGCGAAAGCTCGTCCATGCCGAGGATGGCGATTATATCCTGCAGTTCCTTGTAGCGCTGAAGTATTTGCTGTACCTGCATGGCGGTACGGTAGTGTTCCTCGCCGACTATTTCCGGATTGAGGATCCGCGAGCTGGAAGCAAGCGGGTCTACGGACGGGTAGATGCCAAGCTCCACAATTTTGCGTGAAAGGGTGGTGGTGGCATCCAGGTGGGCAAAGGTCGTGGCCGGCGCCGGATCGGTGAGGTCGTCTGCCGGGACATACACAGCCTGAATGCTGGTGATGGAACCCTTGGAAGTGCTGGCGATCCTTTCCTGCAAGGAGCCCATTTCATTTGCCAAAGTAGGCTGATAGCCTACGGCGCTTGGAATGCGGCCAAGAAGGGCGGAGACCTCGGCGCCGGCCTGGATAAAGCGGAATATATTGTCGATAAAGAGAAGCACATCCTGGCCCTCCTTGTCGCGGAAATATTCGGCCATAGTAAGCCCGGCAAGGGCGACGCGCATTCTGGCGCCGGGCGGCTCGTTCATCTGGCCGAAGACCAGCGCGGTTTTGTCGATGACCCCGGACTCGTTCATTTCTTTCCAGAGATCGGCCCCTTCGCGGGAACGCTCGCCGACGCCAGAAAAAACCGAGTAGCCGGAATGTTCGGTGGCTATGTTTCGGATCAACTCCATGATAAGCACGGTTTTACCAACCCCTGCGCCGCCGAAAAGCCCTATCTTGCCGCCCTTGGCATACGGGGCTATAAGATCGATGACCTTTATGCCGGTTTCAAAAACTTCGGTAGCCGGCTTCTGATCGGCAAAGTCAGGCGCGTTGCGGTGAATTGACGCGTACTGTTTGGCGCTGAAAGCCCCCTTGTCGTCGATGGATTTGCCTGTAACGTTGAACATCCTTCCCAGGATTTCATCGCCCACCGGAACCTGAATCGCGTGACCCGTGTCGCTTACTTCCATACCGCGTGCAAGGCCTTCCGTCGCTTCCATGGCAACGCAGCGGACACGGTTGTCCCCTATGTGCTGCAGAACCTCCAGCACGACCTTCCTGTTGCCGGCATTAACTTCCAGGGCGTTAAGAATTCCCGGAATGGATTCCGTGCCGCCTGTTGCGCTGAAACTCACGTCCACGACTGGACCTACAACCTGGATGATAGAACCTACATTAGCCATTTTTTCCCTTCTTTTTCCAATCTACTTCGATTATACTTTAATCGCTTAGCGCTTCGGCGCCGCCGACAATTTCTGTCATCTCCTGGGTAATGCCCGCCTGCCTTGCCCGGTTATAGTGTATCTGTAAACTGGCGAGCATATCTTCGGCGTTTTTGCTGGCCTCGTCCATTGCGGACATTCTGGCGCTTTGTTCGCTCACATAAGCCTCCACAAGGGAGCCGTATATCAGCCCTTTTACGTACATGGGAACCAGGGCCTCAAACACCGCTTCTTTTGAAGGCAAATACTCAAACTGGAGCTTCTCCCGCTTTCCGCCTGTTCTTTCAAATTCTTCCTGCATACTTTCAGGGTTAAGGGGCAAAATCTGCCTTTCTCTTGGAACAAGCTTGATGGAGCTGTACATATGGGTATATACGATATGGACTTCGTCAAAAATACCCCATTGGAATTGAGAAATAATATAGTCGGCGATTTCCTTTGCCTCATCCAGCTCCGGCAGCCTGGATTTAAAAGAGAAACTTTCCATGACAAGCCAGGGTGAATGGATGAAGTACCTGTACCCGACCGAGCCAACCAAAATGAGAGTGGGGTTCTTCACCTTTTGGCAAAGCGTTTCCACCTGCCTGTAAATATTCGCGTTGTAGCCGCCCGCAAGGCCCTTATCGCTGGTTATCGCAATTATCGCGGTGCGGGATGTTTCTTCTCTTTCAGATGCTTCAAGGAATTTATTTTTTCCCATCCTGGTACCCGCGAGTATGTCAAACATTGACTTTTGGATTCTGGTGAAAAAAGGTTCTACGTCCGTTAGTGTACGGCGGCCCTTGCGCAGTTTCGCGGTTGAGATTAAGTTCATCGCTTTTGTTACCTGCAGGGTTTGCCCAATGGCCCGCATCCTGAGGCGAACATCCCTTAAATTCGCCATTCTGACCTCTTACCCCTGGCGGTTAATGTGTTTATAGCTTTCAATGGCCTCGGTTATTACCTGATCCGTCTCAACGCTGGATTCACCGCTTTTGTCGAGGTCCGACAGAATTTGCTCGTTGTTCCTTGAAAGATATTCCAGAAAGCCCTTTATAAAGGAAGGAATGTCTTTTGTCGCCACATCCATAAGATGGCCGTTTACGGCTGTAAAAAGGATAACGTATTGCCTGGCCGTGCTATAAGGAGAGAACTGGGACTGCTTGAGGACTTCCATAAGCCGTTCTCCCTGGGCCAGTTTTGTCTGCGTCGCCTTGTCCAAATCGCTTCCGAACTGGGCGAAGGCCGCCATCTCCCGGTACTGCGCCAAATCAAGCCTGAGCCTGCCCGCTATTTTACGAATCGCTTTGAACTGCGCAGAGCCTCCCACGCGGCTGACAGAGAGACCCACATCAATTGCCGGACGGAAACCTGAATTGAAAAGCTCGGTGTCCAAAAAGATCTGGCCGTCGGTTATGGAAATTACGTTGGTGGGAATATAAGACGAAATATCTCCCGCCTGGGTTTCTACAATTGGCAGGGCGGTGATGGAACCGCTTCCCCGCACTTCTGAAAGTTTTGCCGCCCTTTCCAAAAGCCTGGAGTGCAGGTAGAACACGTCGCCGGGAAAAGCTTCCCGCCCCGGCGGCCTGCGCAAAAGGAGGCTTATGGCCCGGTATGCCACGGCGTGTTTTGAAAGATCATCGTAAACGACAAGCACGTCCTTGCCTTTGTGCATAAAATGCTCGGCCATTGCCACCGCCGAATAAGGGGCCAGGTATTGAAGGGCCGCCGAATCCGATGCCGAAGCAAGCACCACAAAGGTATAACCCATGGCCCCTGCCTTTTCCAGGTTTTTGATTATCGCGGCAACCGATGATGACTTTTGACCGATGGCGCAGTAAACGCAATACATGTCTTTGCCCTTCTGGTTGACAATGGCGTCGATGGCGAGGGCGGTTTTGCCGGTCTGCCTGTCGCCTATGATAAGCTCCCTCTGCCCGCGCCCGATGGGGATCATCGAGTCTACCGAAAGGATGCCGGTCTGCATGGGGGTTTCCACGCTGCCGCGTTCTATTACCGGCGCGGCCGGGGCCTCCACGGGCAGCCATGCTTCCGGCTGGATTGGCCCTTTGCCGTCTATGGGTTTGCCCAGCGGGTTTAGCACCCTGCCGACAAGGGAGTCGCCTGACGGCACGGACACCACACGGCCTGTGCCATTAACCTCTTCCCCGTCCTTTACCCCGTCTTCTCCTGAAAGCAAAACACAGCCCACACCGTCCTCTTCAAGGTTAAGGGCAATACCGACGGCCCCGGAAGCAAATTCCAAAAGCTCGCCGTAAATTGCCCTGGAAATCCCGTGTATGGTTACAACCCCGTATCCCGCCTGTACCACAAATCCCGTGGACTCGGTTACGGCTTTGCTGTCCCAGTTTTTTATTTGCTCTTCCAGAACCCTGGTCAGATTCCCGTAATTTGCCATTAGCTTCCTCCATCCACGGCGGCCAGACAGGCTTTCATTTTAAGCAATTGACGGCGGACGCTTGCGTCGATTATTTCATCCCCCACCTTAAGCCTGTATCCCCCGATAAGTTCCGTATTTATTTGCCCTGCTAATTCTACGCTTTTTGCCCCGGTCTGTTTTTTAATAAATTCTTTTATTCCGGGAATAAAATCTTTTTCCGGCTCAAACGCGTATTCCGCGATAACCTTTATTACGCCGCTTTTTTTATCCAGTATTTTGTTTATTTCGCTAATTATCGAAGCGGCATGACGGATTGCATTTTTTTTTACCATCAGGAGAAAAAACCTGACGGCCGTTTCCTGGCCTTGTTTGGCTTCGGCTATTGCGCTTCTTACAAGCGGTTCCAGCTTTATAGCGGCGGCCCTGCCGAAAACCGCGCCGGGCAGCGAATCCGCGAAACCAACAAGGGCTTTGAGTGTGTTTACGCCGTCTTCGATATCGCCGCCTTCTTTTTCAATATAATTGACAAAAGCCGCAGCCCATTGCTTGCTCATGAACATACTAGCTTTCGTCCGCCTTATCAAAAGCCGATGCCTCGTTTAAAAGCATGGCGGCATATTGTTTGTTGTCTTCGCTTTTAATTTCACGCCCCACAAGGCGGCCGGTTGCCGCAACCACAAGCTCCGCCGCTTCCTGCCTGAAAATTGCCAGTGACGCCTTGCGCTCTACTTCAAGCTGTTTTTTGGCGCTTGCCAGGGTTTCATCTGCAGAAGCGCGGCTTTCGGCGATTATCCTTTCGGCCTCGGCCTCGGCCTGTTCCCTTGCCTTGCTGATGATGGTTCCCGCTTCGGTTTCCGCAGTTTTTAACTGCGCTTCATATTTGGCAAGCAAGGCTCTTGCGTTGAGCTTGTCTTTTTCGGATTGCGCAATCGATTCCTTAACGCGCTCCGCCCTTTCGGCCATGAATTTCGTTACCGGTTTCCACAATATCGCCCTTAGCACAAAAGTCAGAATGGTAATATTGATGATCGTGATAAAAAAGGTAACGGAAAAATCAAGCATGGTAACCTCTGCCTTTTACCCCAATTTGCCGATCAGGATTATTGAAATAACCAAGCCGTATATGGCTGTTGATTCCGCCAGAGCCGCGCCGACAAAAAACATAGGCGTAAACTTGTTTGCCGCTTCCGGCTGGCGGGCTATTGCCTGTATAAGTCCCGCTGTCGCAATCCCGATGCCGATACCGGCCCCAATGCCGGTAATTACCGCAATACCCGCTCCCACGCCAAACAAAACATTCAAATCCATCTTTAACTCCTTTATAAGCCGCGGCGTTGCGTAGCAACGAAGCGGCTATTTATATCGAGCCGTCTCTGCAACGCAGAGACGCCTCCGCGTAAGCGGAGACCAACCTCCATTTATTCCGTTTCAATTTTAACAGCCTCTGAAATATAGAGAGTGGTTAAAAACACAAAAATCCCCGCCTGCACAATCCCGTCAAAAAAATCAAAGTACAGCGAAGCAACCACCGGAAGCGCTATCGGGAGCGCTCCTTCGATCATGGACATCAACACAAAACCGCCCAGTATATTTCCGAATAGCCGCAGTGCCAGCGAAATTAGGCGTGTGCCGTAATCCATGATATTGAAGGGCAGCATTACCGGAAGGGGTTGCAGGAAACTCTTAAGCCAGCCGACAAATCCCCGTGCCGATAAGCCGCAGACAATAACCAGCGTAATCGTAATGACCGCCAGCGGTGCCGTTACATTGATGTCCTTGGTGGGAGGGTGTATTTCAAAGGGCGGAGAAAATACATGACCAAACGCTTTTAGCGGCAAGGGAGAAAGAACCGGGATAATGTTTGCCACAAGCAGGAAAAGAAACAGCGAGCCAATGTAAGGCCCAAGGATTTTTGAAAATGAGCCAAGCTGATTGTTTGTAAAATTGTTGAGGAACTCCACCCCCGTTTCCAGAATCGCCTGCGGACCGGAAGGCACTTCCTTTAGCCTGCGGACAAGGAACAGGGACGCGGCAATGATGATCAGCATGACAACCCACGAGATGATCACTGTCTCTGTAATAGGGATGGAAAAGCCGGCGATATTCAGGGTGAGAATTGTTTTTATCTCCAGCATCTCCATTCAGGCCAGCCTTTTGCTAATTTTTTTTAAAAAAGAAGTCGTCGTTGAAATATTTTTTTAGCAATTCTTCGGAAACGCTTTCATGTACATTCATCGTGGTATAAACAGCTTCCAGGAATCCTTTTGTAATATAAAAGCATCCCAAAAGAAAAAATTCCGAAACCTGGGATATTACCCCCATGGACTGATACATCCTTACGGGGCTCTCCGGCGCAAACTCGGTCATTATGTACTCAATTACGATTCTTTCTGCCAGGTTCATGGTATAGATGATCTCGGAAATGGGAAAGCCTCCCTGCAGGCGTTCCTTCCCAAGTCTTACAAAAAAATCTCCCACAAGTGAACGATCAAGCCCTCTGTCCAGAGTACGTGACAGAAGACCATATATCGGCTTGTCGTTTTCAATGAGGGTATCGTCGTCCATACTGTTGTAGTGCTTAAGCTGATTGGCTTTGCGGACCATGTTTTTCCACTTAATGGCGAAATCCCCAGCCTTTAAGACCAGGCTATCGATTAGGATATGATCTACCATGAGATAATTTTATTATAAATATCACAAAAAAACAACAAGGGTAATGCGGCCTTTATGGTTTTTCGCTTTTTTGTTTCCACGGCAAAAGAGGCGGAATAAAAGGCCATGATATGAGAACGGCTGCCCCGAAGAGGCAATAGGCGATTGTGAATACAATTGGCGGAAACTCATAAAATATCAGCTGGTGGATCAACCTGGCAACAAATGGCATATCGGTGGCATCCTGCTGTCCAATCGAAACACGGAGTTCGTATTCCCAAACCGTCAACGGGCATAAAATCCCAAATACGGCTTCAAAAACGACAATCAGTATCATTGCCAGGTGGATTGCCCTGAACCAGAAATTCCTGACAAAACGCCATCGCAAAGCGCCGCCGAGCAAAATTACAAACAGCCCTAAAACAATAAACATCACCCATCCAAAGTGAATTGCTACAAGCAAGTCTGCAATAAAGGATCGATTCATATTCATAGACAGCCAATTGGTTTATTGTATCATTGTTTCCGTTCTGCCGTAATGCTTGACAGGCAGCAACAAGAACTCTATCCTAAAAACACGGGGGAAATATGCCCAATACATCAAATATAATAGCACAAAATGAAGCCTGGCATAGTGTGTTGAATCACAATATTCTTATTGTCTGGAAACCAGCGTACAATTTGGGAATACCGATTGTTGATGAGCAGCACCGGGGGATTGTTTCCACCATCAATTCGCTATGCTACGCAATACAGAACAAGCAGGGCAACCAGATACTCCAGCCTGTGACCAGCATGGTTACCGAATACACCCGCATCCATTTTGAGCTTGAAGAGGATTTTCTTCAAAAATGCGGCTATCCCAATTTAGAAGCCCATCGTACATTGCACAAAGAATTGACAAACGCACTGTCCCACGTCAGCAAAGAAAGCATTTGGAATAGAGATCCTCAGGAGTTTCTGGACTTTCTCAAAGACTGGTGGATCAACCATATATGTAAGGAAGACCTGGTATTCACCCATTACCTGCAAAACAGGAAATGATGGTGTCTATTTCTGCAGGCTTCGGATATAAGCGCCGATCTTTACGTCCTGGCCTTTGATGTGGTTAATCAGCCAGCCTCCCACATGTTCCCGTATCTCATTGAGGGATTGTTCCGTGGGGCCCCAGGATATCCATTTCGCACCGAGTGTTTTAACCGCCGCCTTGTAATCCTCGTGTATCTTCCTGTGGGCTGGGAAGTCCGGATATCCGTATTCCTTCTGTATGACCTCTTCGTCGCTAAAGTGTTTATCCACGTATTTAGCCAAAAAAGATATGCCTGCGTTGAATTCAACCCGGTTGCTTGAATAGCAGGCTTTTACCAGGTTGTTGAGGGCCGCAAATAACTGGCGGTGTTGCTCGTCGATTTGTTCGTGGCCAACCGCGAAGGTCTTGTCCCAGATGTAGTCGCTGTTTTTATTTACCTTGAACTTCTCCACTTCTTTGGACAGGGTGCCGATGTGTTCCTCGTTGCTTTTGGAGATGACGTGAACCCGCTCGACTGCGGAGTTAATATAATCTGCGCCGTCAGCTATTTCGTTGACTCCCTCGCTTATCTCTTTGGTGGCTTCTGCAAGGCTTTGGCTTTCCTTGATGACTTCATGGCTGTCCTGGAGCATTTTCTCTGAGCCGTCCTTGACTTGCCTTGTTGTGTCTTGAAGGTGGCTTATGGCCTGCAATATCTGCTTGCTTCCTTCGCTTTGCTCTTCCATGGCGTTTCTTATATTCGATTCCAGGTCTGAAACTGTCCGCACTTCCTTGTCGATGCCCTGGAACTGTTCCAAAACCGTGGTGGTAGACCTGCTAATCTTATCGATGGAAGACTTTATCTTTTTTAACACCGTGGAAATGGTCTTGGACTGTGCGCTGGATGATTCGGCAAGTTTGCGGATTTCACCCGCCACTACGGCGAACCCTTTCCCCGATTCCCCCGCGTGGGCCGCTTCTATTGCCGCGTTCATGGAAAGAAGGTTGGTCTGGCTTGCGATGTTCTGCATGACCGAATTGATCTCAAGAAGCCCCTCGGACTCCTTGGCAATGCCCTGGATGTCCTGGGAAACTTCCTGAAGGCTGGTCCTTCCAAGCTCTGAGGCACTGGTGAGGTTTTTTACATTCTCCGCGTTCTGCATAAGTGTGCTGGTTACGCTTTTTATGTTGGCGAGCATCTCCTCCACCGCAGAAGACGACTGGGCCACGCTTTCGGTCTGGACTTCCACGCTGGTATTAAGGCGGCTGATGTTTTCAACTACCTGTCCCATGGTGGCGGTTGTCTGGGTTGCAACCTCGGACTGGGTTACGACCTGGGCCTTGATGTTCTGGATATTGCTTGTAATCTCCGTAACCACCTTGGATGTTTGATTCATGTTATCCGTAAGTTCCTCGCCCACATTGGAGAGGTTTATGGTCTGATCTTTTATAAGGAGTACCAGCGCGCTTATCTTGTCCAAAGTCTGGTTAAAGAGGGTGCCCATGATACCTATCTCATCATTGTTTATTACGGCGATCCGCTTTGTGGAAAGGTTCCCTTCTCCTTCGGCAATAACAGAGAGAATCTCGGAGATCTCTCCCAGGCGCTTAAAGATAATGTAGAGGAATAAAAACATGACTCCAACCCCGGCTACGGCAAAGAGAATGCCCAGCAGTACCTGCTGTATTACCTGGGACTTTATGGAATCGTAGAGGAACTGAGCGTCGAAATCGCAGCCCACAATTCCCACCACATCGCCACGGGAGTTTTTTATGGGCTCGAAAACCGAAACAAGATAGCCCCAGCTGGTCTTTTCAAGGGAGCTGGATTGGCCGGTCTTGGTTTGCCAGGTCTTGGTAAAGGCAGGGCTAAAATCCATGGAATTGAGAGAAGTCCCAATGGCAGAAAAATCCCTGGAGTTCGTTTCAACAGACCCATCGATGATATAAACATAGCCCCCGCTCCCATTGGACCCCGCAGTGTAAAGGTAACGGGCAGCCGTCTCGTTCTTCATATTTAGAAGCTCCACCCGTTTTTGCTCGTAAAAAGGGTCCTTCCCGTCCAGGGACTTGGCTAAAGCCTCAAACTTATCCCCCGGGATTGCGTTTGCGGCCCTCTTGGCAAGGGTAACCCCCTCCCTGGCAAAAATAGAAGTAGCCACATCCAGGCTCTTGCTCACCGATCTAATCGTAATTACCGTACAAAGCACCAGTATAAAAGCAGAAAAGATGAACAAAATTTTTGTCTTTAGCCCCAGGGTCTTTTTCATTTCGTTTTTAACTCCTTTCTGTTATTGTATATTTATTCATTCATTGTAGATATATTTCAGGAAAAGGGAATAGCGCTAATGGCGACTACTTCGTTCTTAGGAAACCTTATCTAATAAGCAGTATATTGCCATTTATTCGCAGGCGGGTTTAATACCGTCTGCACGCTTTCGCGTGCGAGCTTCAGGGCGAGGTTGTTCATTAAGTCAATGGATCACAAATGGGAAAAAGCGAAAAAAATAGTAAAGTCTCTTATTAGGTAACGTTAGATAACGTCAGCCCAGAATCTCGTAGAGCCTGTCCAGGTCTTCCATGGAGTAGTAATCGATCTCGATGGCTCCCTTGTTGAGGTCTCCCTTGATGATTACCTTTGTCCCCATGCGGAGCATGAATTTCTCTTCCATGGCGGCAAGCTCCGGAGCCCTGCCTTTTTCCGCTTTTTGGGGCTTTTTGTTCTCTTGGCCAAGGGCGGCGGCGCGCTTTTCCGCTTCCCGCACGGAAAGGCCCTTTTTGAGGATTTCCTGATAAAGGGCTACCTGCGCTTTTGCGTCAGAAACCGAAAGCACCGCCCGCGCGTGGCCGGGGGACAGCTCGTTTTTCTTTAGGCTTTCCTGCATCTCCGCCGGAAGCTTTAGGAGCCTTAAAGCGTTGGCGACGGTTGCACGGTTCTTGCCCACGCGGGCGGCAACGTCTTCCTGGGAAAGGTTTTCCAGTTCCGCCAACTGCCTGTAGGCCTGCGCCTCCTCAATGGGGTTAAGGTTCGCCCTCTGGATGTTCTCGATGAGCGAAACCACCATGCGCTTTTCGTCGGAATATTTCCTTAGCACAACAGGCACTTGCTCCAGGCCGGCAAGCCGCGCCGCACGCGCCCGCCTTTCCCCCGCGATGATGGTGTAAGTCCCGTCCCCGGCGTCCTCGGCGATTATCGGCTGAATTATTCCCTGCTGCCTTATTGAATCCGCAAGTTCCGCCAGCTCCTCTTCGTTAAAAACCTTCCGGGGCTGGTTGGGATTTGCCTTGAGCTTTTCCGGGGCAACAAAAATCTCCCCGGTTCTTTCTTTTATGCCTTCGTCTTTTTCTTCAAAGGACGATTTGTCCGCCTGATTGGCGGAGCTTTCCGCGCTTTCATCGGGGAGCAGGGCGGAAAGGCCCTTTCCCAGCCCTCGTTTAATTGCCGCCACGGCCCAGTACCTCCTTGGTCAGGCTTTTATAGGCCTTTGCCCCGTTGCAGTTGGGATCGTATAAAGAAATGGGAAGGCCGTGGGAAGGAGCTTCGGAAAGCCGGACATTCCGGGGAATAATGGTGGTGAACACCTTGTTTTTAAAGTAAGTGCTCACTTCTTTTACCACCTGTTGGGCCAGCCGCGTCCTGGGATCGTACATTGTAAAAAATATCCCCCCGATATCCAAGTTGGTATTCAAATTTTTCTGAATCCTTTTAACGGCCTGAAGAAGGTGGCTAAGGCCCTCCATGGCAAAATACTCGCACTGCATTGGAATAAAAACCTCGTCGGCGGCGGCAATCCCGTTTAAGGTCAGCACTCCGAGGGAAGGGGGACAATCAATCAGTATGTAGTCATAAAGCGGGCGGGCGGGCTCCAGGGCGCGGCTAAGGAAAAAATCCCTCTCTTCCTGATCGATAAGCTCCACAGCCGCGCCGGAAAGGTCTATGCTGGAGGGTATTACCGAGAGGCCCTTTACCGGCGTCGGCCTGATAACCGCGTCAAGGGAAACAAGGCCGGAAATCAGCTCATAAACGCCGGGCTTAGCCTTGTTCTCGCTTACCCCTACGCCACTGGATAGGTTTGCCTGGGAATCAAAGTCTACAAGCAGAACCTTTTTGCCCGCTTCCGCCAGATATGAGCCAATGTTGATAGCGGAGGTGGTTTTCCCGACCCCCCCCTTCTGGTTGACAAAAACGTAGCTTTTTCCCATTTTTCGATTATACATTATAAGTTTTATCTATTGAATAGCGCAGGGCAACAGCATTTACTGACAAACTTTCAGAATATGAGTTGGAAATACATTCGCTGAAAGATAAAAATGGTAAAAAACTTGCGGCGGCTGCTAATGCTATGGTATAATTTAACGAATTTTATTTTTTTTATATGATCCGTCACCATATGTGGAGTTTTGGAGGTCTTTGAATGAAAAGAATCTTATTGTTTTTTGGAGTTTGCCTTTTGCTGGCATCCCCAATTTTCGCGCCGCAGGTATTCGCGCAGACGGCGGCGGAACTGGAAACGCTTTTTTATGCCGATGCCGTTAATTACGCTCAGGCGGCAAGGTATGTGCTTCTGGCGGCGGACATAAACGACTTAAAAGCCGAAGACGCGTTCAGCTACGCGATGGAAAAGAAATGGCTCCCTGCCGCCGCCGGGAAGGATACCACCGCCAAATTGGACGGGGTTTCCCTTTTAATAATGCGGGCTTTCGACATAAAGGGCGGGGCCTTTTACACACTGATGAAAACCCCCCACTACGCCTACCGGGAGCTTTTGTACCAAAACATTATCCAGGGCAGGGCTGACCCTGGCATGGCCGTCTCCGGAGACTTTCTGCTCTTTGTCGTAAACCGCGCCCTTGAGCTAACGGAAGGTGAACTATGAATAACCGCATTAAGTTTCTTTTTATTTGTTATTTGTTATTTGTTATTTGTTATTTGCTTCCCGCCCTGGATTTAGGCCTTACTTTATTTCAAAACGCGGGCCTTTCGGACAGCGGCTTTAGGTATTCGGGCAGCCTGGTTCCCCGCGTTTCCGGCCTGATAGGGGAAAACAGCGATTTTTATATCTCGGCAGGCGTAGAGGCGGCGTATCAGGACGGGCTGTCATTCATACCCGAGCTATTGAGGACTGAGTTTTCTTTCCGTTCCAGCGCCCTCGCCGTTAAAGTGGGGCGGATGTACCAATCAGATCCCCTGGGCCTTATTGCCTCAGGCCTTTTTGACGGCGCAAAGGTTTCCTATGAATCATCGTTGGGAAGCTTTTACGCCGGGGCCTGGTACACGGGGCTGCTCTATAAAAAAAGAGTCAATATCGAAATGACCGACAACGATTACAAGAACGACTATTTAGCCCCGAAGCGCCTGCTCGCCGGCGTAGGCTGGGAACACTTAAGCCTTGGGGGCAGGGCATCGGCAAGCGCCGCCGTCCTTGGCCAGTTTGATTTTTCATGCGGCGAAGCCCTTCACAGCCAGTATATTGCGGGAAAAGTTTCACTACCTTTCAAAGCTTTTAGCCTCGACCTTGGCGGCGGCTTCCAGCTTATCCAGCAGTCGGAAAAAACAGGAACCGGCTTTGTGGCGGAATTGGGAATAGGCTTTTTGCCTCCAATTCCATTAAGTAGCAAGCTTTCCCTTTTGGCGCGTTACGCGTCAGGCGTGAATGACGGCAATGCCTTCGCTTTTCTGCCTGTAACCACCATTGGCCAGGGTAATATCCTTGGGGCGAAGCTTTCGGGGATTACCATGATCCAGGCAGATTATACAGCGCGGCTTAGCAATACGCTTTCGGCGGGAATAAGCTCCTCGTATTTTATACTGAACGATAATAAGACATACACTGGGTATCCGTTATCGACAGAAAGTAGCGGAGGCGGAAATTTATTGGGAAATGAATTCTTCGCCAAGCTTTTATGGAGCCCGTTATCCGACATATATGTCAACCTTGGCGGGGGAATATTCCTTCCGTCTATGGGAGATGCCGCGCCAAAAGCGGACAGCATTTGGCGCGTGGAACTGAATGTTATCTTATTGCTGTATTAAAAGGAGAGGGAAAATGAAAAAGGCCATTTTAATATTATTACTTGCTTGTGTAGCAATGCTTGGTTTTGCCCCGCGGTTATCCGCGCAGACAGCGGTGATAAAAGAGCTTACAGGCACTGTGGAACTAAAGCTTTCAGGGGCTTCGGGTTTTATTCCAGCCAGTGTGGGGGCGACGGTTTCACAGGACACGATTATTTCCACGGGCTTTAAGAGTACTGCCCTTGTGCAGGCAGGGAGCGCGGTTATAACCGTGCGGCCCCTGACCCGCCTCACCCTTACGGAAATTCAGGCATCGCAAGAGATAGAAAACCTTAACCTGAGCCTTCAGTCCGGAAGGGTACGGGTGGACTTGAACCCGCCTGCCGGGGCCAAAGCATCGCTATCGATAAGCAGTCCAACCGCCACCGCTTCGGTGCGCGGAACCAGTTTTGAATTTGACACCAGGAACCTCCGCGTAAACAGCGGGACAGTTGCCTTTATGGGCAAGTGGGGCTACCAGGTGTCGGTACAGGAAGGCCATACCAGCGTGGTAACAGCGTCAGGCACAACCTCGTTCATTACGTCCCAGCCGGGCTACGATACCATGGCTGGGCCCACCGGCGGCAGCGGCAGCAGTGGTGGCAGCCGCGGCGGCGGCACAGGTGGCGACGGCGGCGGCGGTGATTTTGGCGTAGGTGTAGAATATTGAGCCATTTGAAAACTCAGGAGGTTTTGATTTATGAAAAACGCTATGCGTAATGCAATTACGTTAATTTTGGTTTCCCTTGTCGCCAGTCTCATGGTAATCGCCTGTGCCAATCCCATGTCGGCGGAGGAAGAGGTTATAGGAAATGGCGGCGGCTTGTTCACCGTTACTATAGGCGGGGGAACCGCAAGGACCATCGTGACCTGGGCCAATACGCTGGACTCAAGCAGGCTTACCCATACGATAACTGTTAGCGGCGGTACGGGAGGGCCATTTACCGGGACTATTCCCACGGGCGGGGGAACCGTTCCATTTTCGGTTACACCAGGCCAATGGACGATTTCGGTGGAAGCGCGATACTCCGGGGAAGTGATAGCAGTGGGCAGCAAGACAGTGCAGATAAAAAATGGGGATAACGGCACCATTTTAATCAAGATGAATGAGCCGCCTAACTATCCCAGCTATACCGTAAGTTTTAACAGCAACGGCGGTAGTAGGGTTGATAATCAAACTGTGAAGAAATACAGCAGGGCCCGGTCTGAAACTCCAACCAGGAACGATAATGTTTTTGGCGGGTGGTACAGCGATTCTGGCTTAACCAGGTCGTATGATTTTGGTACTGCTGTTACCGGGGACATAACCCTGTACGCTAAGTGGGGTCAAACTGCACCAACTTTAATTACCTATGACGTTACTTATGGCAAGGATGGCAATTACGGAGTTTTCAGCTTTATCTTTAGCGCACCTGTTTCAGGCTTAACCAGAAGTGAAATTAATATTACTGCTATTAAAGGAAACGGCTCTGTTACCTTTGTATCGCTGGAAGGAAGCGGTATATCCTGGAAATGGACAGGTTACGTATCAGACATTACAGAAGTCAGCGTCAGCATTTCCAAAGACGGCATTGAAAGCGGAACCAAAACAGTGACGGTGGGGGGTGAAGCCAAACCAACTATAATTACCTATAACGTTTTTTATGTCAAGGATGATAAAATTTACGGAGATGGAGTTTTCAACTTCACTTTTAGCGCACCTGTTTCAGTCTTAACCGCAGATGATATTAATATTAATATTGTTGCTACTCAAGGAACCAACGGCTCTGTTACCAAAGAAAACCTGACAGGAAGCGGCATATCCTGGTATTTGGAAGTTAAATTACCAGGATGCCAAGGAGATACAAGCTTCAGCGTCAGCATTTCCAAAGACGGCATTGAAAGCAGAACCGAAACAGTGTTGGTCCACTTGTAGTGATGGCGGTTCAGGAAAACGTTTTTTCATGGTGTTCTGTGAAGCCTACGCTCATAAGAGCGTAGGCTTTTTTCAGTTACGCGCCTACCTTATTTACCTGCTGATATGGGAGCAGCAATTTAAAGTTTATAAGAAAAACATAGCTGAGCGGCAATTGCCTTTATCGCTCGGTGGTTTAGTACTTGACGATGAAATACCGCATATCATTTCAGTCCGTTTAGCGGATGCGGAAGAAAAGAGGTTATACTATGGCGATAGAGACTTACAGGAGACCGGCTGGTACAGGGTTAACCCCGGAAGAAATGGCAATGCTGGAGGAACGGACACAAGCAATGGGACAGCAGAAGGCCCATGCTTTGGCTGTTGGGAAATAAGCGGTGTCAACTTTTATGAAATTAATATTTACCACGGAGAACACAGAGTAACACGGAGGTAAGAAGAAAATCCTCATGCGGAGGCGCAGAGGAACTGAGGTAATTTGTAAGACAAGCGTCTTTTTTATGATTTCTGTCATGGCTTTTCTCCCCTTTCAAATTAGGGAAATTCGGTGTCCTTATAGGAGACCCAAAAAGCTTTTTATGGCTGCCTCAATAGAAGCCATATCGTTCTCTGTCAATACAGTTATTTTACTCTTTAGGCGGCTTTTGTCCGCGCTCATTATCTGGTCGGTCATCGCTTTATTTTTATTATCATTTACCGTAACAATTGCTTCGCCAGGATACACCCGCGAAATATTGCTGGTGAGGGGAACTACAACTACACGGGCAAGAAATTTATTAGCGGTATCATTGCTTACGATTACAGCTGGTCTTGTTTTATGTATCTCTGACCCAACAGAAGGGTCGAATTCAACCCACCAAACACTGCCCCGTGTCATTTGCCTGAAACAGGACCAAAATTGGCGCTGCACCATTCGCGGGCTTCCTGTTCGCGTTCAGTATCGGCAGCCATAGCTTTATATGCGTCGGTTTCATCATCGTTTTCATTGATATCTTTTTGCCGTAAGTATCCTACAAAATCAAGCACTTCACCAAAATATTTAGTAGGAAGATTATCAATTTCCTTTAGTAATTCAGCGCGTTCTGTCATGTAAGTCTCCTTCAGCATTTGTGAAGCCGTTTATATAACATACGCCCCTGCTGGTCGTTTGTCGATAGGAAAAAATAGAAGAAAAAGAAACCTCTTTTGCATAACCAAACTCATCAATTTGATCCTCTGCCCTATTACTGCACGGGGATGCAATTTGCTTTGGTTTTCGCAAAAAAAAGAAGAGAACCATCACACAAAAGGCACGAAGAAAATCCTCACGCCTTTTGAACCATACCTTCGGTTCTACTTCGTTCTTAGATAGCCGCCCAAAGGTCGGCGGTAGTTTCGAGTCAATACCGCCTGGAAGAAATATTCCCCGAAATATCTTGCCAAACCCCGCAACCTTCGCTAAAATAAACCAACGATGAATAACCTTCGCCAAGGGCGCCGCTTATGGCCTCGCGCCATGGATGGCGCTGTAACGAAAGCTTCAGCTGGAGTTTTTTCGAAGCTATCCGCTTTGCGGATAGCAAAAAAACTCCGATGTACAAAATCCGCAGGGACGCGGATTTTGTACACTAATAAACAACTTTACCCCCCCGTGTGACAATTTTTATACTAATCGTATAAAAATTTCTCTCCACGAACCTATTTTATTCCTCATATTTGCGCCATGGAATCTCAACCGAGACCAAAGGTCGTCGGACTGGGAGTCCGCGGTTCCCCTCTTGATGGGGCTGTTTCCATGCTTTAGGTGGAGTTTTGCCAATGGCAAAACTCCGATCCCTAAAATCGGCATGGAAGCCGATTTTAGGGAAAAACGCCGGGTCTGCCCATATGCGCGGATACCGGCTTTTTGTATTCCTCTGTCTTTCTATGTCAGGGAAAAGAAATTTCCAACATTCAAGGAGTTTTTATGAAACACAAGCGTTTTTTTAACCAGGCATTTGCCTTTCCGACGCTGGCCCTCATTATCGCTCTGGCGTTTTCGGTCTGCTCAAACCCCACCGGCTCGGAAACGAAGACAGAGCCCCTGACGGAAAAGTACACCGCCGTCAAAGGCGCCAAAACCTACGAGCTGACCATTACCCAAAGCGCCGCAAACTCCCAAGCTAAATCCACGGCCAAAACTGTCTTTACTCCGGCAGCGGGAGACAGCTATGTTTTAAAAATCACCGAAAACGGCGTTACCCAAACATCCAGCGGAACCGTAAAAGCCTATTCCAACAACAAGTTCACCCTCGCGTCTTCAGTTAACGTATCGGTGTCCTTTGAAGTTACAATCAACAGCAGCGGAACCATCACCAACATCACCGGAACCATCACCGTTCAGGGCGGCGTCACAATTACTGGTCCTGGTGCGCTTACACCCGGCGGCGGCGACGGTGGCGGTGACGGCGACGGAGACGGAGACGGAGACAATAACGGCAGCGTCACAACCTTTACATCTGTTGCCGAGTTTGAAACATGGTTAAACAATCAAGCTGCCAATACCGAAAGCAAGCCCTATTCCGTTGTTCTGGTCATTAGCGATCTTAATGGCCTCGGAACAGTACTAAAAAATGCGTCAGATAAATACGTCAGCATAGATTTTACCGGCAGTACCTTTACCAGCATAGGGGAAAGGGCTTTTTACGATTGCTTCAGGCTTACCAGCATAACCATACCGGACAAAAGGAAAATGACACATTTTACCCAATTACAGGGTTAACAGTTTCCCTAAATGCTTATCCCATAAAGAATTAGCGTTGCTAGTTAAGTATGCTAAAATTATGGGAATTCGGTGCAATCAATAATGACATCATATTCCCAAAAAGAGGGCGTCATGAAGGTTCATAATGATTTTACCTTGTATTTTCGGGTTATCCCATCGGGGAAAAAGGTCGTGTATTTCTATGCCTATGACGAAAACGGCAAAAGGACACAGGGCAGGTCTACCGGGCAGGCAAACAAAACTGCGGCAAGGGTTGCGGTGAACAGGCTTTTGAAAGAAGGGGCATTGCTGCCGAAAAAAGACGGCGTACCTACTTTTGGAGAATACGCCGTAAACTGGTGGGATTGGGAGAAATGCGAATACCTGAAAAAAAGGCGAAAGCGGGCTAACCTGACCCAAAGCTACTCCGACCACATGAAGCGGAATTTGGATAAGGTAGTGTTGCCGTATTTCAAAAACACAAAAATGGACGCGATTACCCCAGCGGTGATTGAAGCATTTCTGGACAGCCTTATCAAACAAAAATATAAGAATACCACGATTAACGGCTACTACGGCACTTTCAAAACCATGATGATCGAAGCAGTCGAGCGCGGGGTTATAGCCACAGACCCTACCGCCAAAGTCGAGAGGCTGATAAACGACCGCGACGAAATTAAGATAATCACTCCCCTTGAATTCAAAAAACTGTTTGTCGGGGATTGGAGCAAAGTCTGGGAAGAAAACCGCATCGCCTGTACCGTGAACAAGCTGGCGGCACTGTCGGGCATGAGGGTGTCCGAGATTTTGGGGCTTAAAGGTAGCTGCCTGTTCGACGATCACATTTACGTCTGCATGCAGCATGACATTTACGGCTACAGGCCGACCAAAACAAAAGATAAGCATAACATACCGCTTCCCGCTTCCCTGATTGCCGATTTGAAGCTGCTGAAGGAAACAAGCGGGGACGGCTACCTGTTTTCCACTAACGGCGGGGGCAGCCCTATTTGTCGGAAAACGGTTTTGATGTATCTGCGAAAGGCTTTGATAAATATCGGGATTGCCGCCGCTGAAATTAAAGCCCGGAATTTGCATATCCACGCATGGCGGCATTTTTTCAATACGGAAATGCTGAAGGGCGGGATGACTACCGAACAGGCGCAGGCGATAACTACGCACAAAAGCGAAAGGATGACGGAGCGTTACACGCATTTTGACCCGCTTGAATTTGTAAAGGCGAAAGAAATACAAGAGGCATTGCTGCAGCCTGTCGGCGAAATGCCGCAAGGGCTTGAAGCGGGAAAAAAGGAAATGCCGCTGAATGTGTTTTCCTTCCCTGTGTCCGTCACTCCGCAAGGGGAACGGAAACAGGCTTAGTTTTCAATCCATGCTAATTGCCCCTGCTGTCTTTCTGCGGCGGGGGCTTTTTTTTGTCCAAAGCCCGACATTGACAATAAAATTCATAGCCGCACCTGCCGGGTAAAGGCGGCGCTTGCCGGAAAACTGCGGCGGGTTTCTTGCGCGACATCGAGCCGGGCGGGTCTGGTTTTGCCCCTCCGCTTTCAAAATTCGCGCCGCTTGCTTCCCCCCTTCACCGTTAATGACTGGCTATGAAGCTTGTCTAATATTGCATGGCAAGAAAAAGGGGCTTTTTTTCTAAAAGTTGCATTAAATGACAGTACCAATCTGAATTTCATGGCTGTATTTTTTATGTATGTGCATCCCGAAAATTGCGGAAAACTCACATATGTTTCTGAATCGCCAGGCCGTATCTTTACTGGTATGCGGGGCGAAGCGAGGCGGCCTGTGAAAAGCGGTTGCAGAACCATTTGCTGCCCAAAATTGCAAAGATTACGGGGTGATTTATGGGTCAGAGAACCATATTTTAAGGCATGTGGCGGCGATATTTTTGTTTGTTTTTATCAAAACCTAGCCATGTGGCTAGTACCGTTAGCGGCGGAGGGCGGGTATTTTATGCGTATGCGAGAGGGATCATGGAAACCTATTGGAAAGTGAGCGATGTGGCGGCCGCTATACAGGTATCATTGCAGACCGTATACCGCTATGTGGCGAATGGGGAGATACCCTTCCACAAGCTGAACAGGGCTGTGCGGTTCAAGCCTTCCGAGATTGAAAGCTGGATGGAAAGCAGGAAGTCGGGCGCGGCGGCGAACCGTGCCACAAGAGTTGGCGGGGAGGGGGAATAATGGGCGGGGTATTGGCGCTGTCAAGGGCGGCGGAACTGCATTCGGAGATAAAAGGGTGGCTTGAAGCGTCGGGCTTTGAAGACGTTACGGTTGCGGGCAAGGAAAATGAGGAGCTTAATACGGCTATCTGCGACAAGAAACCCAGTCTGGTCATTATTGACAGCTGGTTTTATCAGGACGGGACGCCTTGCAGGGTCGGCGATCTGGTGAAGCTGTTTCCAAAACTGAACGTCGCCGTTATTTCAGTCCATGACTTCTCCGTGAGCCACGCTCCGTGGTTCATCTGGGAGGGGGCGAAGTCATACCTTAGCTTGTGGGAAGGGTATGGTGAATTTCAGCGTGGCTTGAGGATTGTGCAGGAAGGCGGGCAGTATATTTCGCCGAAAGTCCAGCACCTGATTGACCATTGCGAGGAATGGCCGGATACCAAAAGCAGGATGACCAAACGGCGGAAGGAATGCCTTGTCATGCTGTGCTGCGGGCTTATCCCTGTCCAAATTGGAAATACTGCATATATCCAAAAGTACGGTTGGCAGGCATCTTGACGGTTTATACAGAGCCTTTCATGCCGGCAGCCGTGAAGAGATGGTTGCGCTTGCATGGGAGATGGGGCTGGTAACTCCTAAGACATTCGGCTTTATAATAAGAAGAAAGAGCGCTTGCCGCTTCCTGAATGGGCGGCGGTGAAAATAAATGCGCCAGGTTCTATTTTGATTGAGGAACTCGGCAACGCTTAGTTTCGGAAAAAGGGATGCGATGTCAGGTTCTTTTAGCGTTACTGAATCAGTAATTTGATTTTACAGTTATGACGAAGCATACTTTATATGAAAGCTTTTCTGCCTTACTTTTCGACAATAAAGTAATTTATTTGTTTTAGTTATTGCAAATACTTTAAAGCTAAATCTATTAATATAAAACACCTTTGGAAAAAATATTCGGGAACCTCTAATAACCGTTTTCTTTTGACGCCTAAATCTGAATTCGAAAGTTTTATTTTTTCTGTTAATTATTAAGCATAGAAAATTCTGTAAGCATCAACGAAATACTGTCTTCTTGCCCAATTGTGGGCTTTATTCC
>Ga0268262_10000150_pt1 | contig 89304 bp, 72 predicted proteins | sample TergutNc150P3_FD_190354 | JGI IMG/M metagenome (GOLD analysis project Ga0268262, IMG submission 190354) | Nasutitermes corniger P3 segment gut microbial community from laboratory colony in Florida, USA - Nc150 P3 (SPAdes) (version 2) | ecosystem: Host-associated > Arthropoda: Insects >... | reverse complement strand
ATTATAAAGATTTTAAGATCTATCTTGGCTTAGCCTCTATGGCTTTTTATCCTGAATTAGAACAGGAATGTATCAATCAAGGTATTGCCATTATTAAACAAGTGGGCGATAATGTGATTATTAATGATGCACATTTGAAAGTGTTTTAGTGGTGTGACAATCGTGACGAGTGACAGACGTGACCTCTTTTTACAACTTGAGGTATAATATTGAATGTATTGATGCCTCTAAACCTTAAAAACACTATTTTCGCCAACTAAATTAAAAACCCAATCTTTATGTCTCCCATTTTTACCCCCTGCCAAATAGGACCTCTTGAACTTCGCAACCGCACTATCCGTTCGGCGGCGTTTGAAAATATGTGCAAAGACAACAATCCCACGGAGATGCTTGCCGATTATCATACTGCCGTAGCACGCGGCGGCATCGGTATGACTACCATCGCTTATGCTGCGGTAAACAAAAGCGGCGTTTCTTTTGACGGACAACTCTATATGCGCGAAGAGGTTGTGCCGGAACTGAAAAAACTTACAGATGCCATTCACAACGAAGGCGCAAAAGTTTCCATTCAATTAGGACACTGCGGAAATATGACACACTGGTACACTTGCGGACAAATGCCGGTGGGCGCATCAGGCGGTATTAATATCTACTCTCCAACCGTTGTGCGCGCACTGAAAAAAGAGGAGATATCAGTTTTAGTCTGCGATTTCGGAAAAGCGGTGAAACTTGCCAAAAAAGCAGGCTTCGACTGTGTAGAGATTCACGCCGGACACGGCTACCTCATCAGCCAGTTCTTATCCCCTTACACCAACAAAAGAAAAGATGAGTTTGGCGGTTCGCTCGAAAATAGAATGAAGTTTATGAAAATGGTGATGCAAGAGGTGATGCAAGCTGCCGGCGATGATATGGCTGTGGTGGTGAAAACCAATATGTACGACGGTTTTAAAGGCGGATTGACGATGGAAGAGTGTTTGGAAATTGCCAAAGAGTTAGAGAAAACCGGCGCACACGCCTTAGTACTCACCGCAGGTTTTGTGAGCAAAGCACCCATGGAGATACTTCGGGGCGCTATGCCGCTGAAAACATTAGCATATTATATGAACACTCTCCGCTTCTGGTGGCTGAAAATTGGAATTAGATTGATGGGCAGACTAATAATCCCAACTGTTCCCTACCAAGAAGCTTATTTTCTTGAACCCGCAAAAGTGTTTAGAAAAGAACTAAAAATCCCCTTAATCTATGTAGGGGGTATGATTGCAAAATCAAAAATGGAAGAGGTACTGAACGAAGGATTTGTGGCTTTCCAATTGGCACGACCTCTTATTCACGATACCGATTTTATTAACAAAATAAAAACCGGCGAAATTGAAAAAAGCGAGTGCAAACACTCTAACTACTGCATCGGCAGAATGTATTCCATAGAGATGAAATGCCACCATTGTGTGGACAAAATACCGAAAAAACTACAAAGAGAAGTTGAGGAGCAGGAGGCGATGTGGGCTTAAAACATATTTTTGCACCATTAAAATAATAATAGGAATTTTTTGACAAAACTATGAATCTATCGGATTACATTTCCGCAAACCAAATCCAAAAAATTGCTATCTTGTGTGATGAAAAGGTGTGGCAGTTGTATCCCGATTATTTTCAATTTTTAGAGGAAGTAGCAGAAGTGCACTATATCTCTATAGAAGCAAAGGAGCAAAACAAAGATATTGACTCGGTAGTTTTTGGGTGGAATTTTTTGTTGGAACAAAAATTTGACAGAAACAGTTTGTTAATCAGTTGGGGCGGTGGCATTATTTGTGACATCGGCGGGATGATTGCGGCTACCTTTAAACGCGGTATCAGGCTCGTGAATGTCCCCACCACGCTGTTAGCGATGATTGACGCTGCACACGGCGGAAAAAACGGCATTAACCTGAAACATCAAAAAAATGTAATCGGAACATTTTATTTGCCCGAAAAAGTAATTGTAGATACCGATTTTCTAAAAACATTACCTCGGAAAGAACTTTTAAACGGATTTGCAGAACTGATAAAATACGCCCTCATCGGGAATAAAGCGTTGTGGGAAGAGCTGAAACTATTAACAAAAATAAATTACAAAATCATTAAAAATGAGTGGATTGAAGAAGCCATTCGTTTCAAGGAAACCTTAGTAACAGAAGATTTGCACGATAAGGGGGTTCGACAAATTCTTAATTTCGGGCACACCGTAGGGCACGCCATTGAAAGGTTGTATGCAGAAAAAAAACGCACCATTTCGCACGGTTACGCGGTTGCTATGGGCATTTGCTACGAAGCATATCTTTCTCATAAACAGGGTGCGCTTACATGGAGCGAGTATGAAGAGATTCTGCAATTTATTTTACGATTTTACAAACCGCTTCATTTCACTGAATCCGATATGACTGCCCTTACTAACTACTGTTTCGATGACAAAAAAAATAAAAATGAAAAATTACGTTTTATCTTTTTAGAACAAATAGGAAAAACCGGAAATATATGTCCAATCTGAAAGAAATCCGCACCCGCATCGCTTCTGTTGAGTCCACGCAGAAAATAACATCGGCGATGAAGTTAGTTTCGGCAGCCAAGTTGCGCCGCGCACAAAATGCAATTGTAAATTTTAGACCCTATTCAAAAAAACTCAATACTATTCTGCAAGATATTTTCGACTCTATTGAGATTTCCGAAGAACATCCGTTTTTTGCCGGACGCGAACCCGAAAATGTAGTATTGGTAGTAATAACCTCTAACAGAGGTTTGTGCGGCGCGTTTAATTCAAACATTATCAAAGAAGTACATCGTTTAATACACGAAAAATATAACAAACAGTTTCAAGAAGGAAAACTGAAACTGATATGTATCGGAAAAAAGGGCGCCGAACAACTCCAAAAAGAGTACAATATTATCCATATTAACGAGTCGTTGCCGGAAAACCCCAATTATGAAGAAGCCTCCAAACTCGCCTCCGAATTAATTGATAATTTTACTCACAATAGACTGGATAAAATTGAATTGATATATAACAGTTTTGTCAATCCGGCCACCCAAAAAATTACGGTTGATAATTATTTGCCGGTAATACACGAAGCGAAAACACCATCTGAAAACATTAAAAACAAAGATTTTATTTTTGAACCAAGTCAGGAACTATTGTTAAATGAATTACTTCCAAAAATATTAAAAATACAATTCTACAAAACGTTATTAGATTCGGTAGCAGCTGAACACGGGGCGCGTATGACCGCTATGGCAAAAGCCACCGACAATGCTATCGAAATATTAAAAGAATTGAAACTCAAATACAACAATGCCCGTCAAGCCGCCATTACCAACGAACTGAACGAAATTGTAAGCGGCGCCGAAGCGCTAAAAAATTAAAAGCGGTAAGAGATTTAAAATTTAAGATTTAAAATTTAAAGTGCGTAATTCGTAATTTTTAATTCGTAATTTTTAATTCGTAATACCAATACCTTTCTCTCACCTTTCCCAACCCGACACTATGGACTGCGGCGCCACGTGCTTGGCAATGATTACCAAACACTACGGCAAAAACTACAGCATCTATAAGTTGCGTGAGATGTGCTCTGCCACCCGCGCAGGAAGACGTGTCGCGTCTGTCACTCGTCACGATTGTCACACTGCTAAAACACTTTCAAATGTGCATCATTAATAATCACATTATCGCCCACTTGTTTAATAATGGCAATACCTTGATTGATACATTCCTGTTCTAATTCAGGATAAAAAGCCATAGAGGCTAAGCCAAGATAGATCTTAAAATCTTTATAATCGGAAAATAATATTCTAAAGGTTTCTGCTTTTTTTAACACTTTGTCCACATCGTCATTATGTGCTTTGTATTTTACTTCTATAATAGCTACAGAAACGCCATTATACAGGACAATATCATATTCGTCTTCGATGTTTTTTTTCTTACCATAAATGTGTTTTCTAATTTCGTCAAAATGTTCACCGAAAAAGTTTTGTTCATTGTCTTCAAACGAGTTAAAAAAGTACTCCTCTGCAAAAGAACCGTGACTATTTGCCATACCGCCAAGTGTTTTTTGCAATTCTTTCATTCGCCGGTCTGTTTCTTTCATTTGCCGGTCAGTTTCTTTCATTTGCCGGTCGGTTTCTTGCATTTGCCGGTCTGTTTCGGCAAATTTTTCCGTTAAATAACGATTATTTTCCTGAATTGCAGCCCATACACTTTCAAAAGTGGGGGCAGGATTTTGGGGTGTATAACTGTTCATAATGCTCATTTTTAGTTAATTATAAGTTGATTTTGTTTTATGAAAAGCACCGGTAAAACTAATATTTCTCTGCGTCAATTTCGCGGCAAATATATATAAAACGAAAGCGTTTGTCAAGAGGAGAAGGCATTTTTTTGAAATAAAAGTGAAAAAACGGGGCAGTCCTAAAATAAATTTTGAAAAAAATATTATCGCTTTTAAACAAAATAAAAAATATATTTGCCGCCTATAATTTATATTTGCTTATAAATATATTCGTTTTTTAAATTTTAAATCTTAAATCTTTCATGTTCAAACTCATCGGTTTACTTCTCGGATGGATAATTAGTGGTAAATTTTGGGTTGGGCTATTGGGATTTTTTATCGGTGGTTTTTTAGATTCTACTAACAAAATTAGAATTAATATCCATAGAAGAAACACTACTCGCGATGATTTTATTAAAACGCTGCTCATTTTTACCGGTGCGGTGGTAAAGTCGGATAACGGTAAAATGGTTCGCTCTGAGTTGGAGTTTGTAAAAGCGTATCTGTTAAGAATATTAGGTACTGAAAAAACGCAGGAGGCATTATTGGTTCTTCGTGATATATTAGACAAGGAGTTTGATATTGCTTCTGTAGCGCAACAATTTGGCAGAAATGCTTCTATTCACGAAAAACTGACCATGTTGCAGTTTCTGTTTGGACTTGCCGCTACCGACGGTACGGTAGCCCCGGCAGAAATGGAAACTATCCGCCTCATCTCAAGAGGAATGGGCATTTCCGACCATGATTTTGAATCGTTGAAAGCGATGTTCTTCGGATGGCAAGGTAATTTCGGCGGCAGTTATTCATCGTCTTCTTCCGCTTATCGTTCTATTTATAATAATATTGAAAACGACTACAAAATTCTTGAAATTGATTCTACCGCTACCAATGAAGAGGTAAAAAAGGCATATCGCAAGCAGGCTATGAAACACCATCCCGATAAAGTGAATCATTTGGGAGATGATATTAAAAAAGCCGCCGAAGAACGTTTTGCCAAATTAAACGAGTCGTACGAACGAATTAAAAAAGCACGTGGTATGAACTAATCTAAAAAAATATACTTTTGCAACTCTAATTATCGTTTTTAACATTAAAATTATTTTATTTATGAAAAACCCTGAAACCAAAAATAATCCATTACAGAAATGGGTAATTTTACTGTCAGTTTTAGTTGCAATCTTTTTAGTAACTGCTCTCTATTTCTGTTTTTTTGCAACACCAAAATTCAATAAAGAGTATGCTAAAACATTTGCAAAGAAAGAATATTTGCAAACCGAATTAGATTCTTTACTGTATGAGCACGAACGTATTAAGGTAGAATATGGAACCTTATCGGAACAGTTGAGCGAAAAAGACAGTGTTATTTTAGCCAATGCAAATGAAATAAGAAAACTTATTGCAGAACAGGCTGATTATAGAAAAATTAAACGTCAACTAGAACGTCTGCAAAATATTGCAAAAGAGTACGTGGCAGAAATAGATCAACTATATACTGAAAATCAACAATTAAAAGAAGAGAATACACAGGTAAAAGCCAATCTGGCAGAATCCAAAAGAGAGATTGAAGTGATTAAAAAAGATAAGGCAGAATTAGATCAAACTATTAGTTCGGCAGCAGTTCACCAGGCTTACAATATTAATAGCAGGGCTGTTTATTTTAAAAGTAAAAACAAAACAGATGAAATAATTACGGAAAAAGCCAATCGTGTTGAACAAATAAAAACTAGTTTTATTCTGGGCGCTAACTCCTTAATTCCAACAGGTCCGGTAACTCTTTACTGCCGTATTGCCGTACCGGGTACCGGAAGAATTTTAACCCCCGGCGCCGGTGATGCTTTTACCTTTGACTTTAACGGAGAGAAACTGCAATACTCGGCAAAAAAAATTGTAAATTATAATAATCACGCTGAAACTGTTTCTATTTTTTGGGACTTGCCCGAAGGCGATAAAGCAGTGAAAGGAAAGTATATCGTGCAAATTTATACAGAAAACCTGTTTTTGGGTGAAACAAGTTTCGAGTTAAAATAATCCAATGAATTCATCGCAATCTTCGCTCGATAAAATAACACGTACCCGTCTATTTTTCTCTGCTGTCGGCTCTATTATCAGTATTGCACTTACTATGTTTTTTATCGGAACTTTAGTATTTTTTGCTTTCTTTTCTATGCAATATATCCGCAATCTCTCTCAAAAAGTGGAAGTGGAAATACTCTTCTATTCCGATGTAAAAGAAGCCGACATTATGGCTTTTGAACAACAACTGAAGATAGAACCCTATATTTCACAATCCCGATTTTGCTCCAAAGAAGATAACACCACAGAAGCAATTAAAACTATTGGGAACGATTTTACCGAAATTATTACTAATCCCATTAATGCTTCCATACTTATCAATGTAATCCCGGAGTATGCTAATGGAGATTCGCTCAAAGCCGTTATCAAAAAATTAAAACAAAATACTAATGTACAGGATGTTGAATATCCTGAATCTATCGTAAAAACTGTACTGGATAACTTTCTGAAAGTACAAATAGCTATTGTGGTCATTTGTACAATTTTTATGCTTATCTCTATGCTTTTAATAGGAAACTCACTTCGCTTAAATATCTATTCCAAACGTTTCAGTATTAAGAGTATGCTGTTAATTGGCGCCACTCGCGCATTCGTTCGTAAACCATTTATCATTAAAGGATTTACGCAAGGTATTTGGGGAGGAATTATCGCCGCTGTTTTAGTTGCATTAACACTGTTGGAAGGTAATATTATTTTACCGGAGTTTATAGATTTTCAATATATTATGGAAATTTCAATATTGCTTGTTTCTATTTTTGTCTTTTCTGTGCTGTTTACCGTTATCGTTTCTTTCTTTTCTGTAAACAGATATATTAAGATAAACAGAGATGAGTTGTATTTGTAATGGAATATTAACGCTTTTATGAACGAAAAAATTATCATTTTAGATTTCGGCTCGCAAGTTACACAATTGATAGCGAGACGCATACGTGAGTTAAATACATATTGCGAAATTGTTCCTTACAATAAATTTCCTGAAAATACAGCAGGAATTAAAGGTGTTATCCTGTCGGGCAGTCCCTTTTCGGTAAATCAACCGGAAGCATTTAAACCCAATTTCGATTTGTTTAAAGGCAAATTTCCTTTACTGGGAATATGTTACGGGGCGCAACTTCTGGCTCAAAAAGAGGGCGGAACGGTAGCGCAAGCCGGAACTCGCGAATATGGACGCGCACACCTTTCGTTCATTGACGAAACCGATGTGTTGATGAAAGGTGTACGAAAAAATTCGCAAGTGTGGATGTCACACGGAGATACTATTACCGAAATCCCTTCCTGTTTTAAAGTGATTGCCGGCACTAAGGATGTGAAAGTGGCTGCTTATAAAATTGAAAACGAAAACACCTGGGCAGTGCAATTTCATCCGGAAGTATATCACAGTGAAGATGGTACTATTATCCTCAATAATTTTGTACAGCATATTTGCGGCTGCAAACAGGATTGGACACCCGCTTCTTTTATTGAGACTACCGTCAAAGAGTTGAAAGAACAATTGGGAAACGACCGTGTTGTACTCGGATTGTCGGGTGGTGTGGACTCTACCGTAGCATCTGTTTTATTGAATAGAGCGATTGGCAAAAACCTCTTCTGTATTTTTGTGGACAACGGGCTGTTGCGCAAAAACGAGTTTGAAACCGTTTTGGAAAACTATAAAACGTTGGGATTAAATGTCATTGGCGTTCAGGCTGCCTCACGTTTTTACGAAGCGTTAAAGGGGATTGCCGATCCTGAAACCAAACGTAAAATCATTGGAAAAGGTTTTATTGATGTGTTTGATGAAGAAGCGCATAAATTGCAAGATATTAAATGGTTGGCGCAAGGTACCATCTATCCCGACAGAATAGAATCGTTGTCTATTACGGGTATGGTCATTAAATCACATCATAACGTAGGCGGACTGCCGGAAAAAATGAACTTGAAAGTAGTGGAACCGTTGCAGTTGCTGTTTAAGGATGAGGTGCGCAAAGTGGGCAAAACGCTGGGTATCCCTGAATCGTTGATACAAAGACATCCATTTCCGGGACCGGGCTTGGGCGTACGTATTTTGGGAGAAATTACGCCGGAAAAAGTGTGTATGTTGCAAGATGCCGACGATATTTTCATTAGCGGTTTAAAAGAACACGGTTTATACGATCAGGTATGGCAGGCAGGCGCAATTTTACTGCCCATTCAATCGGTAGGTGTGATGGGCGATGAAAGAACCTACGAAAATGCGGTGGCGCTCCGTGCCGTTCTCTCTACCGATGGTATGACGGCAGACTGGGCTAAACTCCCATACGAGTTTTTAGCGAAAATATCTAATAATATTATCAATAAAGTAAAAGGAATCAACCGGGTAGTTTACGACATCAGTTCCAAACCGCCGGCTACGATTGAATGGGAGTAATAAGGAGTTTTAAGTTTTTTGTTTTTGTTTTTTTGCGGCGGGGAAGAGTACATTGTTGAGAATGAGACGATAGCCGGCAGAGTTGGGGAAGAGGTTCAGGTCTGTGGGCGGGTCTCCTACAAAGTGTTGATAATCTTCAGGGTCGTGTCCCCCGTAAAAAGTGAAAGTACCGTTGCCATATGTGCCGTGAATATAACGGGCTTCATCAAAGATTTTGGTTTCGCCAAGAATGACAATATGCGGTTTGATTCTGTTTTTATTGAAAGCGGTGGTTTGTCCCATAAAACCTGAAATCACATTTTGATGGCATTGTGTGAGCATTGTGGGTACAGGATCCCATTTAGCCGAAAATTCAAAAAGAGTAAAATAATCGTTTTTCTTGTTTTTAATATGTATGACGGGATCAACATCAATATCGGAGATTTCGTAGATACTTGGATTTGTTACAATTTTAAAGTCTGTGAAAGCGAAGCAGTTGTCGTAGTTTAATTTCTGTTGTGCGTTGGGATCCATTGGGTCTCCATCGAAAGGGGTTTCGCAAATATCCACGCCGTCGGCAGAGAGCGCTACGTCAAAACTGTCCGGTCCGGAGCACATTGCAAACAGATAACCGCCTCCCATCACAAAATCACGTATCTTCTTGCTGACTGCCAATTTTAATTGCGACACTTTTGGAAATCCCATTTTTGCAGCCGTAGCCTCCTGAGATCTGACATCTTCTATATACCACGGTGCATTTCTGTAAGAAAACCAAAACTTTCCGTATTGTCCGGTAAAATCTTCGTGATGCAAATGCAACCAGTCGTATTTGGGAAGGTCTCCGTTTATCACCTCTTCATCATAAAGAATCACATAAGGAATTTCGGCGTAAGTTAATACCAAAGTTACCGCATCGTCCCAGGGCAACTTGTTTTTTGGCGAATAGACAGCAATTTTGGGTACTTTGGTCAATTTAATCTCATCCATATTGCTTTCGGTGGCGGCAATTTCATTTAAAATAGCGGCTGCCTGCACATCGGCAATCACCTGATAGGTAACCCCGCGAATGACGCACTCGTCTTCAACTGTTGAATTGAATACGCACATAAAACTGCCCCCGCGATAGTTGAGTAGCCAACTCACATCTATCTCTTTAGTAATGGCAAAATAGGCAATACCATAAGCCTTCAGGTGATTTTTCTGCTCCATATCCATTGGAATAAACAGATACATAGCAAAAGAATATGTTGTTGTAAGTAAGAACAGTAGAAAAAAAATCAGGGTTTTTAATTTCATTATTTTAATTTTGGCAAGTAAACGATGAGATTTCTGTTTTATTTTTACCAACGACAAAAATAAATGATAATGTCCCCCCGTTTTAATACAGCAAGTTAAGACAAAAAAATATTGTCTAACAAATCTTAACTTGCTGTCCGAAGAAAGGAGGACAGTGTAGGGTGTTGCGTGCAACGCCCCTTTTTGTATCATATTAAAAAACATGTATTTTTGCCGCGTTGTTTTAAAAAATTTAGGCAGGCATAGTTTATATATTCAAATAATATTTAATACTACTTGATTTCTACTTTTTTTTGCACAGTTAGTATTAACTTAGTATTAAAATTATTTACAATGAATGTTTACATTTCAAATTTGAATTTTAAAGTAAAAGACCATGATTTGCAAGAATTATTTGCTGCATACGGCGAAGTAATCTCGGCAAAAGTAATCTCAGACAAATTTACCGGACGTTCCAAAGGGTTCGGATTTGTTGAAATGCCCGATGCAGAAGCAGTAAATGCAATTAACGAATTAGACCAAACCGAACATGAAGGTAAGGTTATTAGTGTTACCGAAGCACGCCCCAGAGTAGAAAGACCAAAGAATAATAATAACCGCAATTTTAAAAATAATAATAACGGCGGTTATAAAAGAAGTAATAATAACAACCGTTGGTAAAATACCTTTTTCTTAGATAGCAGGGGCACAAAGAAGAGGTTAGGAAAGTAACAATCAGACATATATGATAATATCTTCCGTAAAAAATCATTCTCCCTGTTTACTCCCCGTTATGGAAGAGTTTTATTCTCTTCAAGGCGAGGGTATTCACACCGGAAACCCAGCTTATTTTCTGCGTATTGGCGGTTGTAATGTGGGTTGCCGTTTTTGCGATGTGAAAGAAGCATGGAATGCCCATAAACACACCCTAACACCGGTAGATGAAATTGTGCAACGAATTGTTGCAAATCCTTCGCGTGCTGTTGTGGTAACCGGCGGAGAACCGATGTTGTATAATTTGAATTATCTGTGTGAAACACTGAAAAACAACAATATCCAGTTGTATTTGGAAACTTCGGGTTCAGAGTCCTTATCCGGAATATGGGACTGGATTTGTGTTTCTCCAAAAAGAAACCATCCACCGTTGCAAAGCGTGTTACTACAAGCCAACGAATTAAAAGTGGTTATTTGTAATGAAACAGATTTTGTCTGGGCAGAGGAAAACGCCAAATATGTAAACAAAAATTGTCACTTATTGTTGCAACCCGAATGGAGCAAGCGTATTACAATAATACCTGAAATTGTTGATTATATATTGAAAAACCCTCAGTGGCGCATTTCGTTGCAAAGCCATAAATATATGAAGATACCATAATTATTAATCATTATAAATCATTAATCTATGAAAATTTTAGTTTTAAATTGCGGAAGTTCTTCCATTAAATATCAATTTATTGATATGAAGCAAAATGCCAATGTGTTGGCAAAAGGTTTAGTTGAACGTATCGGTTTGGAAATGGGTGAGTTTACTCACAAACCCGCCAGCGGCGACAAACATTATGTACAAACCCCCATCAAAGATCACGAAGTAGGAATTAAGTTGGTTTTAGAAGCACTGTTAGACAAAAACTATGGCGTAATTACTTCATTAGAAGAAATAAACGCAGTAGGTCATCGTGTAGCGCACGGCGGTGAATATTTTAAACACAGTATGCTGTTAGAAGAAAAAGAATTAACGGAAATTAAAAATCTTTGTGAATTGGCGCCGTTGCATAATCCCGCCAATCTGCTCGGCATTGAAGTGATGCTCAAGATGTTGCCAAATGTAAAACAGGTGGGCGTTTTCGATACTTCTTTTCACCAAACTATGCCGGTAGAAGCTTTTTTGTACGCTATTCCATATAAATATTATGAAGAAAACAAAGTTCGCAGATACGGATTTCACGGTACCAGCCATAAATATGTAGCGCCAAAAGCAGCTAAATTATTGAACAAAAACTATGAAGATCTAAAAATTATTGTTTGCCACTTAGGCAACGGCGCTTCTATTTGTGCTATCAGAAACGGAAAATCTGTGGATACCTCTATGGGATTTACACCGGTAGAAGGTTTGGTGATGGGCACTCGCTGCGGCGATCTGGATTTAGGCGCATTGCTCTATATCGGCGAAAAAGAGGGCTTGGATTTTAAGGGAATGAACACACTGATTAACAAAAAATCGGGATTGGCAGGAATTACCGGCAAAAGTTCCGATATGCGTGATATTGACGCAGGAATTAATGCCGGAGACGAACGTAGTTTATTCGCTTTCAAATGTTTCTGTTATCGCGTGAAGAAATATATCGGCGCTTACGCCGCTGCTATGAATGGTGTGGACCTGATTGTGATGACCGGCGGCATTGGCGAAAACGACATCAATGCAAGAGCCGAAATTCTCGGTAATCTTCAGTTCTTTGGCGTTGAGTTTGATGCTGAAGCCAACAACGTACGTGGCGAAGACAAACTGATTACAAAACCCGATAGCAAAACCGCCGCTATGGTAATTACTACCAACGAGGAATTGGTCATCGCAACAGATACGCTGGAGTTGGTGGGGTAGTAACCAATTATTTTTTTTGCCACGCGCTTAAACAAGCCTCTTTATCAATTTTTTCATTATTAATGATAAACGAATCGGCTACTTTTCCAAGATAAACGGCATGTTCGGAAATTAACTCCTGCTCGCTTTCTACAATAAAACTGCCGTAGTTGTAACAAAATATATCTTCCTGTGTGTGAATATCAAATCCAAGGTTGTTGCCAAAACTCATTTTACACAATGCCTCTGCAACTCCGCCAAACTGACAGGTAAACGCAGAGATAATCTTTTGAGTACGAATATTTTCAACCATAAAATTAAAAATCTCTTTCAACTGCACAAGGTTGGGATTGCTTAAATTATCCGGTTGATGTTTAATGAGATAGATATAATTTCCCTGTTTTTTAAATTCAGGAGAGATGATATTGGAGGCTTTTTCAGTGGCAATGGCAAATGAAACTAAGGTAGGCGGCACATTTAAGTTTTTGAAAGTACCGCTCATCGAATCTTTTCCACCAATGGCGGGCAGATGGAAGAAGTTTTGTACAGTGAGCGCACCCAAAAGCGCAGCAAAGGGTTTTCCCCATTTTTCTTCATCTTTACCTAATTTCTCAAAATATTCCTGAAAAGTGAATCTGATTTTGCGGTAATCGCCGCCCACAGCCACTAACTTTGCCATAGATTCAATAATGGCGTACTGTGCACCGTGAAAGGGCGAGCACTCCGAAATAAAAGGGTTGTAGCCAAAAGTTAAAATACTGCAAGTGTCTGTATGTCCGTTTCGTACCGGTAATTTTTGCACGCCTGCCTGCGTTTCCGTCAATTGGTACTTCCCACCAAAAGGCATTAATACTGTTGATGCCCCGATAGTGGAATCGAACATCTCTATCATATTTTGTTGCGATGCGACGTTGAGATCGGATAAAACGGAACAGATGCGGTTGGCGGTGAGAGGTTGGCGGTTGGCGGTGAGAGGTGAAATGGGGGGGGCTATTGTTACGTTTGATTTTTGTCGTACGCCGGAGGTATTGATAAATGGTCGGGAAATATCCACAATAGTTTTTCCATTCCACCTTATTTTCAGGCGGTTATTATCTGTAACGCGGGCAATAACAGTGGCTTCAATGTTTTCTTTTCTGCAATGTTCAATAAATGTTTCTACATTTTCCGGAGCAACCACCACGCTCATACGTTCTTGTGATTCGCTGATTGCCAATTCGGTGCCGTTCAGTCCTTTGTATTTGGTTTTCACGGCGTTGAGGTCAATATCCAATCCGTCTGCAAGTTCACCGATGGCAACACTTACGCCACCCGCACCAAAGTCGTTCGACTTTTTAATTAATTGTGTTACTTTGGGATTTCGGAAGAGGTGTTGTATTTTGCGTTCTTCGGGGGCGTTTCCTTTTTGCACTTCCGCTGCGCACAGTTCTAATGAAGTTTCGGTATGTTCTTTGGAGGAGCCTGTGGCGCCACCAATGCCGTCCCGTCCGGTTCTGCCGCCGAACATAATGACGATATCTCCGGGTTGCGGTTTTTCTCTGCGTACATAACTTGCAGGAACAGCGCCCACTACCGCGCCTATTTCCATACGTTTGGCTTTGTAGCCTTCGTGGTAAATCTCGCGAACGTGGGTACACGCCAGCCCGATTTGGTTGCCGTAAGAGGAGTAGCCGTGCGCCGCGGTTTTAGAGATAACGCGCTGGGGTAGTTTGCCTTCCATAGTGTTCTCTACCGGCTCGGTGATATCTCCGGCGCCGGTAACGCGCATGGCCTGATATACGTAACTTCTGCCACTCAGCGGGTCGCGAATAGCGCCGCCCACACAAGTAGAAGCGCCGCCAAAAGGCTCAATTTCAGTGGGATGGTTGTGTGTTTCATTCTTAAACATCAACAACCATTGCTCTATTTTTCCGTCCACATCCACATCTACATAAACACTGCACGCATTAATCTCTTCAGAAATTTCCATATCATCGAGATTGCCGTTCTTGCGTTCATATTTGCCGCAGATCGTTGCCAAATCCATCAACGTCATCGGTTTTTTTCCGCTATGCACGCGGTTTCTTAACTCTATATACCGGTTAAAAGCATCTTGCAACTGTTCCTGAAAAGGAGACGGGGAAAAAGTTACTTTCTCTATTTCCGTTTCAAAAGTAGTGTGCCTGCAATGGTCGCTCCAATAGGTATCCAAAACTTTGATTTCAGTTTCGGTAGGGTCGCGCTGCTCTTCGTTTTTAAAATATTGCTGCACAAACAAAATATCTTCCAACGACATTGCCAAACCGTGTGTTTTTCTAAAATCTTCAATTTTTTCTTCTGATACATCTATAAAACCACTAAAAATCGGAATCTCTGCAATCGTAACATTTTCGGAAGCATCTAAAAGATCCATATTTTTTTCTCGTGCTTCGACTTCGTTAATGCAATATTTTTTAATACGTTGTAAATCTTTAGCTGTAACAGAAACATCTAATACAATCAGTTTGGCGCTTTTGATAACGACTTCGCTTTTGGGGTCAATCAGTTTCAGGCATTGCACGGCGCTGTCGGCGCGCTGGTCGAACTGACCGGGGAGGTACTCAATGGCGAAATGTAGAGATTCCGTGTCAAGCACGGAATGACAGATGTTGTCTGTTACAGGCTCGGAAAATACCGATGCCATAGCATTTTCCAATAATTGTTCATCTATATTAAAAACATCATATACCACCATTAACCGTAGGTCTTTGATGTGTAAATGAAGATTATTATTAAGTTCATTTTTTAAAGATTCGGCTTCAATCTGAAACCCCTTTTTCTTTTCTACGAAGAGACGTGTTTTAGGGATAATATACATTATTTTTACAATTTAGTAACCATTATTGGTATGCAATCTCCTCCTGTGTTTGCCAGCGTTTAAGTTTTGGTAAATATTCCTGAAGTAAAATACGGGCATTCCCTTCCGGCATACCTTGCTCAACCATATATGGAACACAGATTTCAATCATTTCTTTCTTTGTAAGATCAGGCGCCACAAATTTTCCATCAGTATAACAATATTTGCAATATTCGGGGTTGAGTGTTCCATCGGCATTTGTGCCGTAAAGATCTTCAGTTAAAGGCATAGCACAACTTTGACAAATTGCCATGTCGGCGAATTCAGTGCTGTTTTGTGTTTGATTCTCCTGCGATGTTGTTTTTGGTTTACAAGCCATTGCGCAAATAGATATGCATATTAAAATAAAAACTAACTTTTTCATTGCTAATTATTTGATTTAATGTTTATTATTTAATAATAATGTTTGGCGAAAATACACAAATAAAATAGAACGAGTGATAAATTACGAATAAACTCTAAACTCTAATATTTAAACTCTATTTACATGCTTGGCAGGCGGTTATTGCCACGAGGCTTACAATGTCTTCTACAGAGCAGCCGCGCGACAAGTCGTTGATAGGCGCCGCCATTCCTTGCATAATGGGACCAATGGCTTCTGCGCCGGCAATACGTTGCACCAATTTGTAAGCAATATTTCCTACTTCCAACGTTGGGAAAACCAATACATTGGCTTTTCCGGCAATTTCGCTGTTGGGGGCTTTCGATTTTCCAACACTTGGCACGATGGCGGCATCGGCTTGCAGTTCGCCGTCAATTTTGAAGTGGGGCGCCATTTCTTGTGCTATCTTGGTAGCATTCACTACTTTGTCCACCATTTCGTGTTTTGCGGAGCCTTTGGTTGAGAAACTTAACAGCGCCACGCGAGGCTCTATTTTTGCGATAGATTTGGCGGTTTGCGCGGTAACAACTGCAATTTCCGCTAATTCACGTTCATTCGGGTTGGGGTGTGCTGCGCAGTCTGCCCACACCATTACGCCATTATCACCCCATTGCGGGTCTTTCATTACCATAATGAATGCGCCGGAAACTACGGAAACGCCGGGTAAGGTTTTCACAATTTGAAACGCCGGGCGAAGCACGTCTCCGGTAGCATTTTGTGCGCCGGCAACTTCGCCGTCCACCTCTTTATTTTTGATTAACAATGTAGCTAAATAGAGCGGGTCTTCTACTAAGCGTAAGGCTTCCTCCATTTGCATTCCCTTACTTTTGCGAATTTCGCACAGCATTGCTGCATAAAGTTCTTTTTTAGGATTGTTTTTCGGGTCAATAATGAGTGTGTCTTTAATATGGGTTAAATCCCATTCATTGGCTTTGGCTTCAATATTCTCTTTATTTCCCAGCAACACAATTTTTGCGAAGCCCTCTTTCACTACAATATCAGCAGCTTTTAATGTTCTTTCTTCCTCACCCTCAGGGAGTACAATAGTTTTGTTTGCCAATTTGGCGCTTGCTTTAATTTGGTCAATTAAATTCATACGATTATTTTGTTTTTATATTAATTTGAAAAAATTTTGGCAAAAATAGTAGAATTATTTGATAACACCAAGTCCGGCTGAGGTGCTCACAAAACCACAAAACCGCAAGAATTTATCCTTCGCTAATCATCACATTATCTAATCACCTCATCATCTAATCCCTCAATTTTCTCATCATTATCTTCGTCCTCAAAGTAAATCTTCTTTACGGGACCCTCATTTCGATAAAAGAAAGCCAGTGCAATTCCGGTAATAGCGCCTGCCAAATGCCCTTCCCACGAAATATGTTTATCGGGAAACAGTTGCGGGAAAAATCCCCACACAATACTTCCATATAAAAAAATGATAATGAGAGAATAAGCCATCAATTTGGTCTCCTGTTTTAGAATAGATATGGTTACTAAAAAGAATGCCAGCGCATACACAATACCGCTGGCGCCAATGTGAATACCCTCTGTACCAATTACCCAAGTAAGTAACCCCGACATAAAATAGGTCATCGCTAAAATTAACGCAGCCCTTTTATGAAAAAAATAGAAAACGGAAAATAGCAATACCAGCAACGGAATAGAATTTGAAAACAGATGTTGGATATCGCCGTGTAAAAACGGCATCGTAAAAATGCCTGACAATCCCTTTAAATCTCTTGGAAGTAACCCGTGTTCATTCCAGTTCAACCCGAAAATATCATTAATAAGAAAAATGACCCACAAAATAGCAACGATAATAACAGATTTTAAAATGGCGTGAAGAAAAAGTTCGCGTTCAAATTCTTTAGTTGTTTCCTGTTGATCCGGTTTTATAAATTCTGTTTTTTGAGAGATTTGCATTGAAGAAAAATTTTGTGCAAAAATAAAGAGTTTATTAATAGTATATTTTTAAAGGTCATTATTTTCTGTTAAAGAATTGCAGCGAAAATAAAAAAAAGTTTATGCGGTGAGCGGTTGGCGGTTGGCGAAGCGCCCGTAAGGCGCATACCTACCTAAGTAGTAACCACAAAACGCTTGATAATTTGGGCAGGTGAAAACCGGCAACTTGTACAGGTAGGGTATCTCATAGTCAATGTACATACCGTAAAACGTGTAAAAGCAGAAAAACGTAACGCGTGATAAGCGTAACACGTAACGACAATAAATAAAAAGATAAGTATTAAAGATTGTCACGTGTAAAGTCAAAAATTTTTACCACAAAGTTCACAAAGATTTTTCGCAAAGGTTGCAAAGATTTTGTTGAAAATCTATAAGTGATTTTGATAGCATCTCAAATTAATTTTTAACCGTTAATTTTTAAAAATTAAGATGAATAAAAATGTCATATTTTTCAATAATTTTGCTTCGCAATTTCTTTAAAGAATAAAAGTATGAATAACAGTAAATTAGGTATTGACTTTAACAAAGTTACCGAAGCCAAAACGATAGCGGCTTCCATTGCAAACGAAGTGCAACAATTCGTAAACCAATATACTACGGTAGCCGTTGAACGCACGCTTTGCCGTTTAATGGGAATAGACGGTGTGGATACTCACGAGGCGCCGCTTCCCAATGTAGTAGTAGATCAATTGCATCAAGCCGGATTGTTGGGACAGGGGGCGCTCTTCTTTTTGGGGAATGCCCTGTTGGAAACAAATCTAACCCCTCAACAGATTGCAGAAAAAATGGCTTATGATGGTTTAGAAATTACAAAACTCCCCATTCATTCCGATGAAGAGATTCAAAACGCTGTTGCACCCTATATTGAAGCTACACTGCAAAGAATTTCCGCCAATGTGGCGCAACGACGCAGTTTTATAGAAAAACTCGGAGAGGGCGCACAGCCGTACATCTATGTCATTGTGGCTACCGGAAATATTTATGAAGATGTCGTACAGGCGCAAGCGGCAGCACGTCAAGGGGCTGATATTATTGCAGTGATAAGAACTACCGGACAAAGTCTGCTGGATTATGTACCTTATGGAGCCACTACCGAAGGTTTCGGGGGTACGTTTGCCACGCAGGAAAACTTCCGGATTATGCGTAAAGCGCTTGATGAAGTAGGTATGGAAGTAGGACGTTATATCCGCCTGTGTAACTATTGTTCAGGATTATGTATGCCCGAAATTGCTGCTATGGGCGCTTTAGAACGCTTAGATGTGATGCTCAACGACGCTCTTTATGGTATCCTGTTCCGCGATATCAATCCGCAAAGAACACTCATTGACCAATATTTTTCAAGAATTATCAACGGATTTGCAGGCGTAATTATTAATACAGGTGAAGATAACTACTTAACTACCGCAGACGCTTTTGAAGAAGCGCATACCGTGCTGGCTTCCGATTTGATTAACGAACAGTTGGCATTGCTGGCAGGCATCCCCGAAGAACAAATGGGATTGGGACACGCCTTTGAAATGGATCCGGAGTTAGAAAACGGTTTCCTTTATGAACTTGCGCAAGCCCAAATGACCCGCGAAATATTCCCCAAAGCCCCCCTCAAATATATGCCTCCTACTAAATTTATGACCGGCAATATTTTTAGAGGACATTTGCAGGACGCACTCTTTAATATGATTGGCATTTGGACAGGGCAAGGGATTCAACTGTTGGGAATGCCCACCGAAGCGATTCATACGCCATTTATGTCTGACCGGTTTTTAGCCATTGAAAATGCCAAATATATCTTCAACAATATGGCTGCAATTGGCGAAGAAGTGGAATTTAAGGAAGGAGGCATCATTCGCAAACGCGCCAACCTTGTATTAGATGAAGCAATAAAATTATTGAAAGAAATTGAAATAGAAGGACTTTTTACCACTTTGGAAAAAGGTCATTTTGGCAATGTAAAACGTCCCAAAACAGGAGGAAAAGGGCTGCAAGGGGTGGCTGCTACAGCATCGCATTATTTCAATCCGTTCATTAAAAGAATGAAAGCATAAGAAAAAATTAAAGAATTAGACTATTTTTTTTCGTGTATTTTCGCCAACAATTTTTAAAGATGAAAATATATGAAACAAGCAGATTATGTGTTTGAAACCAGTTGGGAAATTTGTAACAAAGTAGGCGGAATTTATACCGTTTTATCCACAAAGGCATTTACTGCCGTGCAAAATTACGGTGACAATTATATTTGTATCGGACCTGAATTATCCATAGAAGATAATTCCGATTTTATTGAAGACCCTTCTCTTTTTAGAAACTGGAGAGAGATTGCGCAAAGCGAGGGACTTCGCATTCGCGCGGGTCGCTGGAATATCAGTGGCGCCCCTATCGTGTTTTTAGTGGATTTTACGCCTTTTTTTGAGAAAAAAAATGACATTCTTACACAGTTTTGGCTTAAATATCAGTTAGACTCCATTTCGGGACAGTGGGACTACATCGAACCTGCCCTCTTTGGCTATGCCGCTGCACGCGTCATCGAGAGTTTTTACAACTACTACTGCTATGCCACAGATAAGATTATTGCACATTTCCACGAATGGATGACCGGAACCGGAATCCTGTACCTCGAAGAGGATGTTCCCCAAATCGCTACTGTTTTCACTACGCACGCTACCGTACTCGGTCGTTGCATTGCCGGAAACCGATTGCCCCTTTACGGAATGATGGAAGACTATAACGATCAGGAGTTTGCTCAACGCTTTAACGTACAGTCAAAATATTCATTAGAACTTCTCTCTGCAAAATATGCAGACGGTTTTACTACGGTTAGCCAGATTACCAATCGTGAGTGTGCCGCATTTTTGAAAAAACCTGCCGATGTGATTACAATAAACGGCTTTGAAAACAATTTTGTACCAAACGGAGAAGAATATACCGAAAAAAGAACCATCGCAAGAAAAAAATTGAAAGAAGTAACCCAAGCCCTCATCGGGCAGGAGATTGCCGAGAATACGCTGTTTGTGGTGAATAGCGGTCGCTACGAGTTTAGAAATAAAGGAATTGACCTTTTTATTAACGGATTGGCAAAATTGAAAGAGCAGTGCACCAATCGTCCGGTTGTGGCATATATCTTAGTGCCGGCAGGCACCAGCGGGCAACGGCACGAACTCATCGAAAAAATAGAATCCACAGGGGCACTTAGTGCAACGCCTCCTACTCCTGTTTTATTCGACTACTGCACTCATCCGCTACATAACCCCGACAACGACTCTATCGTTACCCGCCTGAAAAACAGTAATTTGGATAATTCTCCGCTCACACAGGTTAAGGTAGTGTTTGTCCCCGTTTATTTAGACGGAAAGGACGGCATTTTCAATCTTCCCTATTACGATTTACTGATAGGCTTCGACTTGTCGGTATTTCCTTCCTATTACGAACCTTGGGGATACACTCCTTTGGAAAGCATTGCTTTTGGCATTCCAACTACAACAACCTCATTAGCAGGATTTGGCAAGTGGGTAATGGATAATTTCGGCAACCAGAAAAGTGCGTGGGTAATTCAAAGAGATGACGATAATGATAACGACGTAAGTAATGAGATAGCCGATGCTATCTTTTATTATGCTAATTTAAAAGAAGATGAAAAAGAAAAACACAATGCTTCGGCGATAGAGATTGCACAAAAGGCATTATGGGGAAATTTGTACGACAACTATCTGAAAACCTACGATACTGCTCTGACAAAAAGCGCGTTGCGTTATGATAAGTATAAACACAAAGTATCTCGGATTGGAATACAGGTAGCTAAGATGAAAAGTTCCGACCCCCATTGGTCGCACATTACGGTAAAAACCAAACTTCCCGAAAATTTGAACAAATTGGAAGAGTTGGCACACAATCTGTGGTGGAGTTGGAACTACGAAGCCCGCGAACTCTTTGAAGAGATTGCCGGAGCCGATATGTGGAAAAAATATCACGAAAATCCTACCCATATTTTACAGATTTTGCCCTTGCCCCGTATGCAGGAGGTTAGCACAAATAAACATTATATCAAAAAGTTAGATAAAGTTTTTGACGATTTTCAATCTTATATCAATGTTAAAAAACCTGTAGAAAAAGCGAAAATAGCCTATTTCAGTATGGAGTACGGTATCAGCAACGAGTTGAAGATTTTTTCAGGCGGGTTGGGAATGTTAGCCGGCGACTATTTGAAAGAAGCCAGTGACTGTAACGTGAATATGATTGGCGTAGGGCTTCTGTATCGCTACGGCTATTTTAAACAGCAAATATCCCCGAACGGCGATCAGGTTTCGCTTTACCCAAGTCAAAGTTTTTCAAAACTTCCCATACTTCCTATCAAAGATGAAAACGGTGAATTTAAAATGATTACTATTGCGCTACCCGGACGTACCCTGTATGCCCGAATTTGGCGTGTGGAGGTTGGGCGTATCCCGTTGTATCTTTTAGATACTGACTTTGACCTCAACCAGCCGCAAGACACACACATTACACACACGCTGTACGGAGGAGACATTGAGAACAGGCTTAAACAAGAGGTATTGTTGGGTGTCGGCGGATTCAGAATGTTAAAAATGTTGGGAGAAAATCCTGAATTATATCATCTTAACGAAGGACACGCCGCATTCTTAACCTTAGAGCGCATTAATCAATACCGGCGTGATTACAATATGGCATTTCCAACGGCGGTAGAGTTGGTACGTGCTTCATCACTTTATACTACCCACACACCCGTACCGGCAGGACACGACGTTTTTAGCGAAGACCTGATGCGTATTTATTTCGCCAATTATCCGGCGCGATTCAATATTCCCTGGGAAGCATTTATGGCTTTAGGTAGAAAACATATTGATAATGTGAATGATAAGTTTTCTATGAGTATTCTTGCCTGCAAACTGTCACAGGAGATTAATGGCGTAAGTAAAATTCACGGACGTGTTTCGCGCGAGATGTTTGCCGAACTTTACGACGGACATTTTGCCAATGAATTACATATTGACTTCGTTACCAACGGCGTACATTATCCTACGTGGGCACATAAAAAATGGCAGAACTTTCATAAAGAGATTTTGGGTAACGACTTTCTTGCCGATCAATCAAATCCCGAAGTTTGGAAGAAAATTAAATACGCAGATAATGCAACGCTTTGGAATATTAAAAATGAACTTCGCGCCGAGTTGTTAGAGGAAGTGAAACAACTGCTTGAAGTGCAAATGATGACGCGTAACGAATCGCCGGAGTTAATTTTAAATACTTTAAAATCCATTAAGAATGACACGTTTACCATTGGTTTTGCACGGCGTTTTGCTACTTATAAACGCGCTCATCTGCTCTTTACCAACGAAGAACGATTAGCGCAGATTGTAAATCACCCCGAACACCCCGTGCAGTTTTTATTTGCAGGGAAAGCGCACCCTAACGACCAGGCAGGACAGGATTTGATTAAGAAAATCATTGCGTTTTCGCGACTGCCACAATTTATCGGAAAAATCATATTCTTAGAGAATTACGATATGATTTTGGCGAAGAAACTAGTTTCCGGATGCGATGTTTGGTTGAATACGCCCACACGTCCGTTGGAAGCCTCCGGAACGAGCGGCGAAAAAGCAATTATGAACGGCGTGCTGAATTTCAGCGTGTTAGACGGTTGGTGGGCAGAAGGATACGTACCCGAAGGCGGGTGGGCTATTGATGATGAGATTACCTACAAGGATAACGGACTGCAAGACCAATTGGACGCTACCGTACTATACGCCACAATTGAAGAAAATATCGTGAAAGCGTTTTATACAAGAAATGAAGAAAACGTACCGGAGATTTGGACTAATATGATGAAAGAAAACTTTGCCAAAATCTCGCCGCATTTTACTATGAAACGACAATTAGAGGATTATTATAACAAGTTTTATAACAAATTGGAGCAGCGTACCAAAATGTTAACCCAAGACAACGAAAAAAATCTCTATACTCTTTTGCGCTGGAAAGAAAAGATGTTGGCAAACTGGGAAGATATTAAAGTGGTGAATGTTAATCTTGATGGCGGAAGCGACAAAACTTTTTATTTGGGGGAAAGCGCCACTTTAACGGTTGCCATACATTTGGGAACTCTCGTCCCTGAAGATGTTAAAGTAGAAATTTGTTTTATCCAGAATAATAATGGTAACGAGGAACTCTTCTATAAAGAGCTGTTTCATTTTGTAATACAAGAAAACGGGATCACCCATTATGAATGCGAGATAATTCCTAATTATTCAGGCAGTTGGAAATGTGGCGTAAGAATCCAGCCCGCCAACCCAATGTTGCCGCACGATATGGATTTTAATTTGGTGAAGTGGGGGTAGAGACTGTCAATAAAATTCAATATTACTGTACGACAATCAATGGTTATTTATGGTGATAAAAGTATGACTATTTCAGATTTTATAATAAAGAATCAAAAAAGCGTGAGTTTCCCCACGCTTTTTTTGTGTACAATATTATTCACTTATTAGTACATTCCCGGCATTCCGCCCGGCATTCCGCCGCCCATTGGAGCAGCAGGGGTTTCTTCTTTAATTTCGGAAAGTACGCACTCGGTAGTGAGCAACATTCCGGCAATAGAAGCGGCGTTTTCCAAGGCAACGCGCGCCACTTTTGCAGGGTCAATGACGCCGGCTTTAATCATATCTTCATATACATCAGTGCGGGCATTGTAGCCAATTTTGCCTTTGGCTTCTTTCACTGCATTCACCACTACAGAACCTTCTTTTCCTGCATTTTCAACAATTTGACGGAGCGGTTCTTCCAAAGCGCGTTTCACAATTTCCACGCCAATTTGCTGATCTTCGTTTTCGGTTTTCAGTTTGGCAAGGGCATCAATGGCGCAGAGATAAGCAACGCCGCCGCCTGGGATAATGCCCTCTTCAATGGCGGCGCGGGTAGCGTGCAGTGCATCGTCGAAGCGGTCTTTCTTTTCTTTCATTTCCACTTCGGAAGCGGCACCCACATAGATTACGGCAACACCGCCGGCTAATTTAGCCAAACGTTCTTGCAATTTCTCGCGGTCGTAATCCGATTTTGTTTTATCAATTTGCGATTTGATTTGCGTTACACGGTCTGAAATATCCTTTTTTGCGCCTTTTCCGCTTACGATAGTGGTATTTTCTTTATCCACCGTGATTTTTTCAGCAGTTCCGAGCATATTCAATTGGGCGTCTTCCAATTTGAACCCTTTTTCTTCGGTAATCACCAAACCGCCTGTTAAGATTGCAATATCTTCCAACATCTCTTTTCTGCGGTCGCCGAAGCCCGGAGCTTTCACGGCAACTACTTTCAAGCCCGCACGAAGTCTGTTTACTACCAATGTGGCTAATGCTTCGCTTTCCAAATCTTCTGCGATAATCAGCAGCGGACGTCCGGTTTGTACCACTTTTTCCAAAATGGGCAAAAACTCTTTCATGTTGCTCATCTTCTTATCGTAAATCAAAATGAAGGGATTTTCATAAACGGCTTCCATTTTCTCTGCATCGGTAATAAAATAAGGGGAGATATAGCCTCTGTCGAATTGCATACCTTCTACAACCTTCACTTCGGTTTCGGTTCCTTTTGCTTCTTCGATAGTTATAACGCCTTCTTTTTTAACTTTTTGCATAGCTTCTGCAATCACTTTTCCCACAAAAGCGTCGTTATTTGCAGAAACAGAGGCAACTTGTTCAATTTTTTCGTTGTTATCTCCAATAGATTGTGATTGTTTTTTCAGATTTTCCACAACTGCGGCTACGGCGATGTCAATCCCGCGTTTCAAATCCATAGGATTGGCGCCGGCAGTAACGTTTTTCAATCCGGTGTTGAAGATAGCCTGTGCCAAAACGGTAGCGGTGGTAGTACCATCGCCGGCTTGATCGTTGGTTTTAGAAGCCACTTCCTTTACCATTTGTGCACCCATATTTTCAATCGGCTCACTCAGTTCAATCTCTTTGGCTACGGTAACACCATCTTTTGTAATTTGCGGCGCTCCAAATTTTTTGTCAATAATTACATTTCTACCTTTGGGCCCTAAGGTAACTTTTACTGCATTGGTTAATGCGTCCACGCCTTTTTTTAAACCTTCGCGTGCTTCCCATTCATATACAATTTTCTTTGCCATGATATTTTTTTAATGATTAATGTTTAATGATTAATGTTTAATGATTAATGTTTAATGATTTATTATGTCACTCGTCACTTGTCACTACTAAATGATTGCATAAATATCACTTTCCTTCATAATAAGATAGGTTTCACCTTCAAGTTGAAGTTCTGTGCCTGAGTATTTTCCGTACAATACGGTATCGCCGGCTTTCACGGTCATAGGCTCATCTTTTTTACCGGGACCTACAGCGATTACGGTACCTTTCTGTGGTTTTTCCTTTGCGGTGTCAGGGATAATGATTCCACCTGCTGTTTTTTGCTCAACCTCTGCCGGAGCAACTAAAACTCTGTCTGCTAATGGTTTAATTTGTACTTTCATAACGTTATTTTTTTAATAGATTTAATGTGAAAACAGTTAAACAAATTTTTTGCGCGAATATTGTGCAAATACTGTGCCAAAAAAAGCATTCTTTAAACAACAGTCCAATTTTTGGGGAGTATTTCACTTTTTCTTAACCGAAAAATCTACGAAAAATTTATAAAGATTCGTTAAGTTATCCATTAAAGAATTATTTGACAGAAGATACGAGCAAACCTGTCTCCGATTAATAAGTAACTATCCTCGTTTTTTTTGAATTTGTAAAAATGTAGTACTACAATTACATAATACTAAACGCCACCGTCAGTCCTGCCATAACAATGGAAACCATACTCATGAGTTTGATAAGGATATTCAAGCTGGGTCCTGAGGTATCTTTGAAGGGGTCTCCTACAGTATCTCCCACTACGCACGCTTTGTGGGTATCGCTGCCTTTTCCTCCGAATGCGCCTTCTTCAATATATTTCTTGGCATTGTCCCATGCGCCGCCTGCGTTTGCCATAAATATCGCCATAACAAATCCGCAACTCAAACCGCCGATGAGCAAACCGAGTGTTCCGGGTACGCCAAAGATAACACCTACGATAATAGGTACGGCAATGGCAAGTAATGATGGAAAGAGCATCGCTTTTTGAGCACCTTTGGTGGATATTTCAACGCATTTGGCATAATCAGGGGTCGCTTCTTCAGTCATAATACCTTTAATCTCACGGAATTGGCGGCGTACTTCCTGCACCATCTTCTGAGCGGCTCTTCCCACTGCCTGCATTGTTAATCCGCAGAAAACAAATACCATCATCGCGCCTACAAACATCCCGATAATCACTTTGGGATTCATCAGATGTACTTCATAGAAATTCATAAAATCAACAAAATTACAATCGTTGATTGCTTTTGTCATACCTCCTTCAAAATTTAACGTTGTTCTTCCAATTCTTTCTAATCCGATTTTAATCTCTTCCACGTAAGAGGCTAATAGCGCCAGTCCGGTCAGCGCTGCCGAGCCGATAGCAAATCCTTTGCCGGTGGCAGCGGTAGTATTTCCGAGCGAGTCGAGGGCGTCGGTACGTTTGCGCACTTCGGGGTCTAATCCGCTCATTTGTGCGTTTCCGCCGGCATTGTCGGCAATAGGACCGTAAGCGTCTGTAGCAAGCGTAATTCCCAGCGTGGAAAGCATTCCCACAGCGGCGATGCCGATGCCGTAGAGTCCGTTGGTAATATCGCTCATATTAAAAGAGGAGAACGCCTTGCCTTCCACTACGCCGGAAGCGAAAAGGAAAGAGAAAACGATGCCCACCGCTACAGAAAGAATAGGAATGGCAACCGAAAGCATGCCGGTGCCCACGCCCGAAATAATGACGGTAGCCGGACCTGTTTGTCCGCTTTCTGCAATGCGTTTCGTGGGATTGTAAGTTTGCGAGGTATAATATTCGGTGGCTTGACCTATGGTAATCCCTACCAGCAAACCCACTACCACCGAGCAGGAGAGCCCTACCCAGTTGTTAATTCCAAGCGCCCAAAGTGTTAAGAAGGTAAAACCTACTACCAAAATAGAACTGATGTTTGTTCCGAAAGATAAAGATTTAAGAAGGTTTTTCATAGAAGCGTTCTCTTTCGTTCTCACTAAGAAGATACCGATAATAGAGAGAAAAGTACCGATAGCGGCAATGAGCATGGGGGCAATAATTGCTTTTGTTTGCATTTCGGCGCCGAACACTTTATAGGCAGAGGCGCCGAGTGCGGCAGAAGCGAGGATAGATCCGCAGAACGATTCGTAGAGGTCTGCGCCCATACCGGCAACATCGCCTACGTTGTCACCTACATTATCGGCGATGGTGGCGGGGTTGCGGGGGTCGTCTTCCGGAATATTGGATTCTACTTTCCCCACAAGGTCAGCGCCCACATCGGCAGCTTTGGTATAGATACCGCCGCCCACGCGCGCAAACAACGCCTGCGTGGAAGCGCCCATACCAAAAGTCAGCAGGGTAGTAGTGATGAAGATGTTTTTAGTGATGGGATCTCCGCCAACAAACTTGTTCAAGATGAGATACCAAACCGAGATGTCTAACAGTGCCAATCCCACAACGACCAATCCCATTACGGCGCCACTGCGAAAAGCCACTTTCAGCCCTCTGTTCAACGACTCGCGGGCAGCGTTGGCAGTTCTTGCGGATGCGTAGGTAGCGGTCTTCATCCCGAAGAAACCCGCCAAACCGGAAAAGAACCCGCCGGTGAGAAATGCAAACGGCACCCAGTTGTTCTGTAACCCAAAGAAAGCCATCGTTGCAAAAATAGCCGCTAAAATGATAAAAACAATGGTAACAACTTTGTATTGTTGTTTCAAATAAGACATTGCGCCTTGTCGTACAAACAAGGCAATCTTCGCCATCGTTGCACTCCCTTCGCTTTCTTTCATCATTCTGGAAAAAAAGAAATAAGCAAAACCCAAAGCAACAACAGAGGCAACAGGAATTAACCAAAATACAGGTGTAATCATATACGTATAATTTTATTATTAATTGAGCCGCAAAAGTAGTATAATTTTCAAATTACGAATTACTAATGATGTCTCTCAATCATTCTCCACAAATGCACGCGATCTTTGCCACGAACATTATGCTCGTGAGAGGGATACACAAAATAATCTAACAAAACGCCCTGTTTCACTGCTTCTTCTAATAATTCCAATGAATTTTGCTGCAACACAGTGTTGTCTAACGCGCCATGAAAAATCAAAGTATTGGCTTTTATTTTGTCTATTTTATTGATAATAGATGCTTTGGCGTAACCTTCGGGGTTCTCTTCGGGGGTGTCCATATAGCGCTCGCCGTAATAGATCTCGTACCACTTCCAATCTACAACGGGACCGCCGCAAGTGGCTGAAACAAACAGGTCAGGATATTCTGTAATGAGCGTTAACACCATAAAGCCGCCGTAACTCCAACCATCTACACAAATTTTGGTGGTGTCAACGTATGGTAATGATTTTAAATAGTTTATACCGCATATCTGGTCTTCGGTTTCGCAAACTCCCACACGGCGGTGTATGGTTTTTTCAAACTCACGCCCACGGTTTGCCGTGCCGCGATTGTCTAACGTGAACACTACAAAACCCTGTTGCGCCATATAGTACAAAAACCCGCCGCCCGACATAAACGTATTGGTAACCAATTGTGAATGAGGACCGCCATACACATACAAAAATACCGGATATTTTTTGTTCGGGTCAAAATCGGGAGGTAAAATGATGCGATAATACAAATCCGTACCCTCATCATTTTGTATTTTTCCAATTGAAACTTCACCCAAATTGATATCACTATATGGATTTTTAGAATTTAATAACGTATTGATTATCTTTCCTTTGTTATCTCTTAAAGTAATTTTTCTCGGAGTGGTCAAGTTGTTAAAGTCATCAATAAAATAATTAAAATCAGATGAGAAATTAGGATAATGTGCGCCGGTTTCAGGAGTTAAAGGCGTTAGAACTCCCTTTTTCAAATTCATGCTAAAAACATTTCTATCGGTAGGATTGGGATATGCTGCGGTGAAAAATAGATTTTCCTGTTTTTCGTCAAATCCTAAAATGCTGATTACATCGAAATTGCCGGTAGTTATCTGTTTTAAAAATGTTCCTGTTTTGTTGTATAAATACAAATGTGAAAAACCGTCTCTGTCGCTTTTCCAAATAAAATTGCCGTTATTCAAAAAAGTAACGGGCGTAGAAGGTTCTACCCATCTTTCGTCGTGTTCTTCCAACAGAATGCGGATTTTTTCACCTGTAATAATATCATATTCAATAAGTTTTGCATGATTTTGCGCACGATTTAGATGGGTAATAAAAAACGTTTTTTCGTCGGGAGAAAACGTTAAAGAAATCAAAAACTCCCCATCATTTTTATCAGTTTTTATATAATGATAAACAGGCTTATTTTCTTTTGTTGAGGCATTTACATCAAAAATACCTACGGTAACTTCGTGGCTTGCTCTGCCTGCCATTGGATATTTAATAGTTTCCACAGTTGCAATATCCCCATACCCTTTCAACATCGGATAATCCTCCACCATACTCTCGTCCATGCGATAAAAAGCAATGTAATTTCCTTTGGGAGAGATATATTGCCCCTTTTCAATGCCCCACTCGTTGCGATGCACACTCTCTCCAAAAACGATATTCTTTCCTGTATCCAACGAAATGATGATGGGTTGGTAGTTGTTTTTAACGCTTTTTACATACACAATCCCCTCTTCCTTTACTACAAACAATTCGTTTTTAATAGATTTATCAATACTATTTTCTATCTCATAAAAAGTAACTTCCGGATTTGTTTTCGGATGGGTTAGTTTCATTTTTTGCGCAGGAAAATAGAGTGTATTTTCATCTAAAAAATTAAAAAACAGATTGTTGTTTAATTTTTTTTCCGGCATTAATGTTTTTATTTCGTCAAAAGTAAAGTAAATCTCTTTTTTTGCTGTTTTAGCATCTGTAAGAAAAACCGTATCATTTTTTGTAAATACATATTGGTTTGTGTTGGGTCGCCAACAGAGATTTTGGAGATATTCCGTGCGGTATTTGCCGGAGATAAGGTTATTGAGGTCAAGTTGCTGCGCGGAAGAATTGAGAATGGAGAATTGAAAATTGAGAATTAGGAGGGTGAAGAGGTGAATTTTGGGGTTAAATATGTTTGTTTTTTTCATAATAAAAATTTTTGGGCAAAAGTAAAAAAATCCAAACAATATTTTAGGAATTTTGGGAATGTGTATATCTTTGTAGCGTCAAGACTTTACGTTTTCACAAACTTTCGCTGCTAATTATAACAGCGAAAATATAATAAAAATAAAACTTTCGCTATTATGGTTAAAAGAGAGAAATATTTGGAAAAACTGCGTAATCTTCGCGATTTCAATTTGATAAAAGTAATTACAGGAATTCGAAGAGCAGGAAAATCTACATTGATTAAACAATTTCAAGAAGAACTTCTTGTTTCCGGTGTAAAGGCAAAAAATATTATATATCTTAATCTTGAAGAATTGGAAAATGCGCCTTTGCTCAATGCATACGTATTGAATGACTATATTATGAAAATGGTGGATAAAAAACAAAAAAATTATGTTTTTTTAGACGAGATTCAGATGGTAAGTGAATTTGAGCGTTTGGTGGACAGTTTGTTTGTTAAGGATTTTATAGACTTGTATATTACCGGTTCTAATGCCTATTTTCTTTCTTCCGACTTAGCTACTTTACTGACAGGAAGATATATAGAAATTCCTGTTATGCCTTTCTCTTTTGCCGAATTTGTATCCGGTTATGAATGTAACACTTTTGATGATACCTTTGATCATACTTTCGGGAAAAGCAAAATCGAAATCTTTACCGATTATCTGACTTATGGCGGTTTTCCAGCAGTTTTAAATTTATTGAACGCAGGCAAGGTAAATGATATAAAAAATTATTTATCAAGTGTTTACAAAAACAATATTAGAAAAAGATATTATGAAACGGAATAAAATCCGTTCAAAATTTGACTTTGAAAACTTGGCAACATTTATGTTTGATTCAATTGGCAATATGGTTTCACCCAACAATATTGCCAACACAATGACTTCCGCCGGCAATAAAATCAATAAAGAAACGGTGGATAACTACCTCTCACATCTGACCGACAGTTTTGTTTTTTATTATGCTCAACGATACGACATAAAGGGCAAAAAACTGTTGCAAACGCTTGGTAAATTTTATGCTGTAGATTTGGGTTTTCTATCGGCGGTATCCAATCACAACTCACAATTTAACGCAGGATATCATTTGGAAAACGTTGTTTTTCTCGAATTGCTCAGACGTGGAAATCGGGTAGATATTGGCAAAGCCGACCATACAGAAATTGATTTTGTAATTCAAACACAACAGGGAACAACCGAATATATTCAAGTTGCTTTGACAGCGAAAGAAGAAACTACTTTTGAGCGAGAAATGCGACCTTTTGAAATGATAAAAGATTTTAATAAACGTATGCTTTTGACTACCGATGTTGAGCCCGTAACAACCTATAAAGGAATACAAAAAATTAATGTAATTGATTGGTTACTAAATGATAAAATATAAACTTACTCAAAATTCACCAAAAAAGTAAAATTTAATTTTCCATATTTCCGGTGTTCGTAGAAATTAGGGTGTTGGGAAAAGTCATATTCGCGGGGATGTTCTAAAACGAGCCACCCGCTGGGTTTTAAGAGTTGGTTGGCAAAAACGTGCTCTACAATCTTTTCCAAACCTTTTAAGTCGTATGGAGGGTCGGCAAAGATAATGTCAAATTTTTGGCGGGAGCGTTCTACAAAAGAGAAAGCATCTCCTCGAATTACTGTTATTTGGTCGAATTGCAGTTTTTCGGCAGTTTTTCGTATAAAGTCGGTGCAACCTTGATAGTTATCAACGGCAGTAATCGAAATTGCTCCCCGTGAGGCAAACTCGTAAGAGATATTTCCGGTACCGGCAAACAGGTCTAATACGGTAACTTTATCAAAAAAGAAATAGTTATTTAAAATGTTAAACAAACTTTCTTTTCCTAAATCGGTAGTGGGTCTCACCGGTAAATTTGCCGGCGCCTGAATCTGTTTTCCTTTGTTTTTTCCAAGTATGATTCTCATAATGCGGTGTACGGTATGCGGTGTATGGTTAGGGGTTAGAGGGAGGAGCTATATTTAATCAGATTAAAAAGCATTCTGGATATATGGTTTGTAATTAACGCAAACCCTTTAAAGTTATTTTACTATCCATCACAAATCTCAGCGCATATCGCTCATTGCTCACCGTTTATCGCAGTCATAGTGCGTTGCAGTCCGGCGGTGCAAAAAGAGAGGCAAGCGTCAGCGGCTTTTTCAACGGCGGCAGTTACCTCTTCCTGTTCTTCGGGAAAGAACTTACCCAGCACATATTCTATTTGTAAACCTTGTGGATAGTTTTTTCCGATACCGAAGCGCAATCGCGGAAAGTTTTGGTGTTGTAATATCTCAATAATATGGTTAATGCCGTTGTGTGAACCGCCGCCGCCTTTCGGGCGCATACGCAACGCAGCGACCGGCAAATCAATATCATCAGATATTACTAAAATATTTTGAGGTTCAACCTCCTCTTTGTCCATCCAGTAGCGTACGGCATTGCCGCTCAAATTCATAAATGTAGTGGGCATAAGTAAGATCAAAGTTCTTCCTTTATATTTGGCTTCTGCTTTATAAGCATACCGTTCAGAGGTAAAAGAGATCTCCAATTTTTTAGCCAAAGCATTTACCACCTCAAAACCAATATTATGCCTTGTGCCGGCATATTTCTGTTCTGCATTTCCAAGCCCGATAATAAGGTATTTTTTAGGGTTCATGCGGTGAGAGGTTAGCGGTGAGAGGTGAGAGGGAAGAGGGGTATTTAATCATGTTAAAAAACATTTTGGATATATGGTTTGTAATTAACGCAAACCTCTAAAAGTTATTTTACTATCCATCACAAATCTCACCGCTAATCTCTCACCGCTAACCTCATACCGCAAAATTGCTATTTTTGCCGTATGAAAATAATACTTGGCATAGACCCCGGCACCACTATTTTAGGTTTTGCACTTTTAGAGGCAAGCGCTACAAAAAATTCACTGATAGAGATAGGCACATTCAGGTTAAGTAAAATAAAAGAGCATGCTGATAAATTGAAAGCGATTTTTGAAAAGACATTGCAACTTATTGAACATCATCAGCCGCAGATTTTGGCTATTGAGGCGCCGTTTTATGGAAAAAACCCACAATCAATGTTAAAGTTGGGGCGTGCGCAGGGGGTAGTGATTGCCGCCGCTATGTACAAAGGATTAGAGGTGTTTGAATACTCTCCGCGTAAAATAAAACAATCCATTACAGGAAACGGAAATGCTTCCAAAGAGCAGGTTGCCGCGATGTTACAAAATATGAATCTGATTACTGAGAACAAACATTCGTTTGATGCTACCGATGCACTCGCGGTGGCAGTTTGTCATCATCTGCAAAACAAAATCACTGTTACCGGACAAAAATTTTCGGGGTGGGAAGCATTTATTACCAAAAATCAGGATAGAATTGTTCAGTAGATACACATCGCACGCTTAATCTGTCTTTTTTCTTTTTCACATCTTTTTGAATATTGTTGCAATAGTAGGATATGTAGAAGCAGTTGGCGATTGTTCCGGATGGAGCATCACTCGCCCACCAGCCGGCAAAACCATATATATCTCGATATTGATAGGTATCGCTGTTGTAATATCCGGCGGGGAATGCGCTAAAACCATAGTTATCGGAGCCTGAACCCGGAGGATCAAGCCAATACTGCCGACTCATCAATTGAGATGTTGCGTAGCCTTCCAAAACACTCCATTCCATTTGGGAAGGGATGTGCCATCCGAAGGGACAAATCCTCTGTATTGTATCTATTATTGGATATGTAAATTCATCGGGCATACCAACGGCTGAGTTCCAAGTGTATAACAATCCAAAAATCTCTTCATTTGCAAGATTTCCCTGAAAAGAGTAGGGTTGAGCAAAAGGAATTGGAGTACCATCCTGATATTTTGTATTGCGCAGGTTTTGTTTAAACCAGCAATATCCTGCCAATTCTATCACATCGTAAGTAATGATATTTACAGAATCATAAACCTGTTTGGGACATTCCTTTTTGAAAGTAACACTAATCGTATGATTTTTAGATACATTATTAAACGTATATCTGCCGCCGGCAATAGAATCGGGAACATTTAAACCATTTACTAAAAGTTGAGCCACCGTATATCCTGTAAAGGCGGCAAAAGTGAATCTTTGATTTTCACCCTTCGGCACAGTTAGGCTACCGGAAGGCTCAATGGTTCCGTTGGCGCCGGCAGATGCAGTAATGGTAAATGTGGGCAAAGCCGCTGTTGTTACTTCTATCTCGTTAGAGACTTCCGAAACAAATGTTCCTGATTGGGCTTTTACGGTATAATAATAAGTAGATAAGGGGAAAAGATTGAGAACGGTGTAAGAATTTATATTACCTGCAGGATAATCTTCCAAAATGTATGAAATACCTATCGTTTTTTGATAAACGCTTAATAAATAGTTATCTGCTTCATTTTGAAGATTCCAGTTTGCGGTAAATCTGTTATAAGATACTCCGGTAGCCGCTGTTGCTATCGGGGTGGCGATATTTACGAAATCGGTAATTTCAATGTCGTCAATATTTACCGAACTGTTTCCTGATGCACTAATTTTTATTATTCTTACACGAATATCTCCCTCTATATTGACCTCTATTGAGGCTGTTTGCAATATGCTTCCGCCGCCTGTCCACGACGGAGCAACAATGGAGCTGCCCTTGTCTTGCCACGTAGCGCCGTGGTTGGTGGAAATCTGTAATTTTAACACTGCGCCCGAATGTGTTGAATAAGAACCATATTTGAATGAAACCGTTCCTGCACCGTTGGGTTTGTCAAACATCATTTCGGCGCGGTGATCCACATCGGTATTATTGCCTCTGAACCGAATACTGCGCATTCCGTTGTAGCGGTCGTTGGCGTCCATATTAGTAAGACCTTTAATATACCACACACCACCGGCAAAAGTAACTTCCGTTCCATTGTAATTGTTTGAACCGCTGCCGGTAATGTTTTCAAAGTCTTCAAAGAGATGCGCACTTTTAAACACTTCTCTAATGAATGTTTCGTTGCTTGCCTCCGCATTAAGATTTCCTGTGCCGGCGGCATTAATGGTAATGGAATTTTGCGCTTGCAGCAGACCGAATATGCCTGCCAGAATAAAAATAAAGCATAAAGTTTTTTTCATAAAAATTAAAATTTTTGATTTATAAATTAGGGTTAATTATTACTTCTCTCGTTTAATATTTTTACATTTATTTCAACGCCGCGAAAATATAAAAAGTTTTACTCAAAAATCAAATTTTTAATTTTATTTTACTATAAATCAATATGTTAAAAAGTGTACAAGTTTTATATTTTTTGTACAAAAGTGGTCATTTTTTATTTAAAAAAAGATAAAATTTCACCTTTTTGCAATTTTTTACTAATTCTTATGATGCGTTTTTTTTGGGAATTACCATTTTTGTAAGTATCCCCAAAACTCCTACAGGTTAAAAATGTATTTTCGCATTCTCATAAAAAAACAACATATTATGTTTGATATTTCAAAATTTAGAATTGTAGAGGATTTTCCAAAACAGGGAATCAAGTTTTATGACATAACCACCGTATTAAATGATGCTTCCTCTTTTCAGGAACTTTTTCAAGCATTGTTAGAGAAAGTGCGTGACTTAAAGCCCGATGTAATTGTGGCATTGGAAGCGCGGGGTTACATTTTTGCTCCTGCTTTGGCGCTGGCTTTAAATATTCCGTTTATTCCATTACGAAAAAAAGGAAAACTACCGTATAAGACATATTCGGAAAGTTATGATTTAGAGTATGGACAAGAAACCATTGAAGTACATCAGGATGCTATGAAACCACAGCAACGTATTTTAATTTGCGACGATATTTTAGCCACCGGAGGTACTGCCGCTGCCGCCGCAAAACTAATGCAACACTTTAATCCAAAAACTGTTGAGTTTCTGTTTTTAATGGAATTGTCGTTTTTAAACGGCAGAAACAAGATTGCAGAATATTGCGCAGAATCTTTAATTAGGGTTTAAAAAAATTTAGTGACTCCGGCGGGATTCAAACCCACGACCTTCAGAACCGGAATCTGACATTCTATTCAGCTGAACTACGGAGCCATTGCGGGTGCAAAGAAACACTTTTTTTAGAGTTTAGATATTAGAGTTTAGAGTTTAATGGGTAATTTACTTTTTTTAATTCTTAATTTTTAATTTATTTAAGGCATTGCGATATTTTGTTGCATTGCGTTCGTGTTCGGATAATGTTTCAGCAAAATTATGTTCGCCTGAAAAATCTTCTTTAGCGCACATATACAGATAGTTATGTTTTGTATAATGCAACACGGAATCAATGGTAGAGGGCGCGGGAAAACGGATAGGTCCCGGAGGTAATCCTGCATATTTATAGGTATTGTACGGCGAATTGGTTTCCAAATGATTGTATAAAATACGTTTCAAGGTAACATCTCCCACTGCAAACTTTACCGTTGGGTCTGCCTGCAATCTCATTCCAATACGTAAACGATTGAGATATACACCGGCAATAATCGGTTTTTCAAACTCTTTGTAGTTTTCTTCTTCTACAATAGATGCTAAAGTAGTTACTTCATTGGGCGTAAGAGCAATAGCACCCGCCTGTTGTAAACGTTTTTCATTCCAAAACTGCTGATAAAAAGTTTCAAACTTTTCAACAAATTCTTCTGCATCAATATCATAATAAATTTGATAAGTATTAGGAATAAAAAGCGCCGGCAAGGTCTCCTGATTAAATCCTAATGAAGTCAAAAAATGTTCGTTTTCTAATAGTTTTTGTAACTCAAATGCAGAAAAAAGAAATTTTTTATCCGTTTTTTGAATAAAATCAGACATCGTACGCACATTGTTAAAAGTAAAAGTAACGGGATAATGTTGTCCTTTTCGTAATTTTTTAATAAGTTGATAATTGGTTTCATTCGCTTTAATTTCATATCTGCCGCGCATCACGTGTCGGTCATAATTCAAAATTTTTGATGCCAGTTTGAAAGTTTGAATGTTTTTTACTATGTTTTTGTTGGTTAATGAATCAACCACTTGATTAAACGTGGCATTTTTGGGGATAATTAATGTAGAAAAAGTTGCATTTGGTGTAAAAAAAACTGTTTTTCTTGCAACAAACGCAGCAATAATGGCAAAAATTACTATTAAAATGCTAATTATAATGATATTTCGGCGTTTTTTCATAAGCAGGATTTTGAGACGCAAAAAAAGAATTTTATTCATAATAAATAACGAATACTCCCCTATCATTTAATACCTATTAACCTCAACAGTATGCAAATCTCAAATAATTTTTGAGATTTGCATACTACTTGAATGAATTTTTAATATTTTTGCGATCGCAAAAAAACACTCAACATGTATTTCCAGCGCACCATAGAAGATTCTGTTATTGAAGCTATTCAGAACTTTCCTGTAACGGCGCTCATAGGACCGCGTCAATGCGGAAAATCCACATTAATAAAGCATATCATATCAACTTTTAGTTCTGATGTACTCTATCTTGATTTGGAACGTCCATCCGATTTGCAAAAACTTGAAAATGCAGAATGGTTTTTGTCTTCGCAAAAAGAGAAATTGATTTGTATTGATGAGATTCAGCGCAAACCCGAACTATTTCCATTAATCAGAAGTTTGGTTGATGAATGGAATAAATCCGGATGTTTTATTGTTTTAGGTTCTGCCTCGCGCGATTTATTGAAACAAAGTTCCGAATCGCTGGCAGGACGTATTGTTTACAAGCAACTTACGCCATTTGTGTTTTCTGAAATCAAGAATATCTGTACTCTTGAACGCTATATGGAAAGTGGTGGATTTCCCAGAAGTCTCCTTTGCAAAAACAATAAAATATCTTTTGAATGGCGACAAAGTTTTATTGCAACTTTTTTAGAAAGAGACCTTTTGCAATGGGTTCATTTTACCCCCATAACCATGAGACGACTTTTGCAAATGCTTGCACACTTGAATGGTCAAACTATCAATTATTCTCATATCGGTAATGCGTTGAATATTAGCAATCAAACAATAAAAAATTATGTTGATTTATTAGCAAGCGCTTATATGCTTCATGTGGTGCAACCCTATCTTTCCAATTTTGGGAAGCGTTTAGTAAAATCGCCCAAAGTGTATATTGCCGATGCCGGAATTGCTGCTACATTATTGAATATCAAATCATTTCAAGAATTATCCGGTCATCCCTCTTTTGGCGCAATTTGGGAACAGATTGTGCTTTCCAACCTTAAAGGGATATTTCCTGATTCGGAAATATACTATTATCGCACAACAGGAGGCGCAGAAATTGATTTTATAATGAAATCAAATAATCAAACTATCGCTATCGAATGTAAGGCTTCTTTTTCTCCTTCCTTATCAAAAGGCAATTATATTGCTATTGAAGATATTGTGCCGGATCGTACCTTTATTGTTACTCCTTCTCCGGATTGTTGGTCAATGAAAGAGGGTATTGATGTTGTTTCGATAGAAAAACTGATGTATCACTTAGGTTATCCACATGAAAATTAAACAAATATTTCTCTTCCCTTTAGTTTTCTTTTGTGTTGTAATACAAGCGCAAACACCTGATAACAAAATATTTAATCTGTTTTTTGAAAAACAGTATAACAAAGTAATTGAAACTGTTGAAAATACAAAAACAGCAAATATCAACGATTTTTATTATGCCGGATTGAGCGCGGAAACGTTAGAAGATGCCATATTATCTGCATTCTATTTTAAAAAATGTATCGTCATAGACACTACTTTTGTGCCTGCTAAAATCAGTTTGGCGAAAGCGCTTTTCCAAAATGAAGAATATGTCAGTGCGATTGAAATTTATGCTAACTTATTGGAAACAGATACTTTAAATGCTTTCTTGTGGGGCGGGCTGGGCGACTGTTATGCAAAAATGATGCTTTTGCCGCAGGCTTACTCTTGTTATGAGAATGCTTTTTATCTTAATCCGAGAAACAGTTCTAATACCTTAAAATTTGTTTCAGTTTTGGGAGCGTTGAGAAACAAAGATTATATGGAGGAGGCGCTTTTTTATTGCGATTCGACTTTGTTTTACAATGAAAACAATAAACCGCTGTTGCGAAAAAAAGCATCTGTTCTTTTTGCACATAAGGAGTTTCTTCAAGCAGCGCCGGTGCTGGAGCTTTTGATGAGCCAGCGCGACAGTTCGTTTCAGGTTTTAAAACAGGCAGGGATTTGTAAAGCATTGGTTAATAAGTATGATGCAGCAATTTTTCTACTTCGGAAAGCACATCAGCAATCCAAAAAAGATATGGAGGTGATGTTGCATTTGGCATCCTCTTTGTCGCACAAACCGGAACTTTTTGATGAAACTCTTGAGGTAATTTCAGAAATACGCAAAAACATAGAGCCCGATTCTGCTATTATCTATCAAACAAATACGTTATTGGCACAGAGTTATTTGGGTATAAAAGATACCGTTAATGCCATTCTTCAATATTATTATTCTATAAATCAAGAAAATAGAGATGACAGACTGTTGCGTATGGCAAGTTTGGCAAATCAGATAGCGCTTGAATCGTCAAACTCTTTGCTGTGGTACGTGCATTACTATTTTTTACAAAACTTTGAGCCTGAATATGAGCGTAATTGGAATTTCCAGCGACAAAAGAGTTTTTCGCAATTTCTTCTGGGAGAATATTTTAAATATATGCACATGTCCGGAAAAAAGAAAGTAAGTTGGCAAACTTTCGATGGAAAATGGAAAACCATTACGATGAACGATTTACAGGAATTGTTAAAATAAACTACTTCTCCTGACCTCGTCAAGGATAAAAGGATAATGAAAGTCTTTAAATTTTATGGCACAGGGTCGTAACCACTTCCACCCCAAGGATTACACCGTATAATCCGTTTTATTGTTAACCAACTGCCTTTCAGTGCGCCGTATTTCTGTATCGCTTCTATGCCATATTGCGAACAGGTAGGGGTAAAACGACATTGTTTTCCCAGAAAAGGAGATAACGTGAATTGATACACTTTTATCAATCCTATAAAAACCCCCGAAATAAGTTTGTTTAAGTGACGGGTGACAGGTGACAAGTGGCGGGTGACAATCATTTAATATTTAATATCTAAGCTCTAATATGCTCTGGCAAACACTACCCTTTGCGCCGATGGTTTTCCCGTTAAAATACATTTGCCTTCCTCTTTTTTATTATCAAAAGGAATGACGCGGATAGTGGCTTTGGTTTTCTCTTTAATCAGTTCTTCGGTTTCGGATGTACCGTCCCAGTGGGCGAGTACAAAGCCGCCTTTGTTATCCAAAATGTCAATAAATTCTTCCCACGTATCTGCGGTATGTGTATTTTCCTCTCTGAATTTCAACGCTTTATTATAGATATTTTGTTGAATATCTTGTAACAGAGTTTCAATATGTTCTGCTAAACCGTCGAAAGAGGCGGTGTGCTTTTCAAGTGTGTCGCGGCGGGCTATCTCTACCTGATTATTTTCCAAGTCACGCGGTCCGATAGCAATTCGCACCGGAACGCCTTTTAACTCATATTCATTGAATTTCCAACCGGAGCGTTTAGAATCATCGTTATCAAATTTTACGGAGATATTTTTTGATTTTAATGCAGCGCATAAAACGGATACTTTTTCAGTAATTGCCTGTAATTGTTCTTCTGTTTTATAAATGGGAATAATAACCACTTGCAACGGCGCTAATTTTGGAGGCAGTACCAATCCGTTATTATCTGAATGACACATAATGAGTGCGCCTATTAAACGGGTGGAGACGCCCCACGAGGTTGCCCAAACGTAATCTAACTGGTTTTCTTTGTTCAAAAATTTCACATCAAATGCTTTGGCGAAGTTTTGCCCTAAAAAGTGTGAAGTTCCAGCCTGTAAGGCTTTTCCATCCTGCATTAAGGCTTCAATACAGTATGTTTCTACAGCGCCGGCAAAACGTTCGTTTGGAGATTTTACGCCTCTCAGTACAGGCATTGCCATAAACTTTTCGGCAAATTCTGCATATACATTTAACATTTTTTCTGCCTCAACGATGGCTTCTTCGCAGGTGGCGTGCGCTGTATGTCCTTCCTGCCACAAAAACTCTGCAGTGCGCAAAAATAAACGGGTGCGCATTTCCCAACGCACTACATTTGCCCATTGGTTACACAAAATAGGCAAATCGCGATACGACTGTATCCAATTCTTGTAAGTATCCCAGATAATAGTTTCGGAGGTGGGGCGCACAATAAGTTCCTCTTCTAATTTTGCTTCCGGGTCCACCATAACGCCGCCGTTGGGGTCGGTTTTGAGGCGATAGTGGGTAACTACTGCGCACTCTTTGGCAAAACCTTCTACGTGGTCGGCTTCACGGCATAGAAACGATTTGGGAATAAAAAGCGGGAAATACGCGTTCACGTGTCCGGTATCTTTAAACATTTTGTCTAACGCATCGTGCATATTTTCCCAAATTGCGTAACCGTAAGGTTTAATTACCATACAGCCGCGCACGGCGGAGTTTTCCGCCATATCTGCCTTTTTAACGATGTCGTTGTACCATTTTGAATAATCTTCTTCCTGGGTTGTAAAATCTTTTGCCATAATAAACGAGGTTTGCGGTGAGCGGTTTTACCGCATACCGTTTTTGGGCGGCAAAAATAGAATATTATAAATAAGTAAAGATATTTTTTGTGATTCTCTATTGGGTCTGTGTCTCTGTGCTGAAAAAATAGATATTAAGCACAGAAACACTGAGAACACAAAGTGGTACAGAGGAAGTATAATTACTTTTTCCTGAAATAAATCTCTATCGGAACCCCAGAAAAGTCCCAATGTTCTCGCATTCTATTCTCTAAAAACCGCTTGTAGTCTTCGCGCACATACTGGGGAAGATTGCAGAAAAAAGCAAAAGCAGGAAAAGCGGTCGGCAGTTGTGTTACAAACTTAATTTTCACCATTTTATCTTTTACCATCGGAGGAGGTTGGTTTTTGATGATGGGCAACAATGTGTCGTTCAATTCTGATGTAGAGATTCTACGTTGTTTATTATTATAAACGGCTACCGCTGTTTCCAACACTTTGAAAATGCGTTGTTTGTTAATTACGGAAGTAAAAATTACCGGCACATCATTAAATGGGGCAAGTCGCTTTTTAACCAACTCTTCATACTCTTTGTGGGTTTTGTGGTCTTTTTCAACCAAATCCCATTTATTCATCACTACCACTACTCCTTTTCTGTTTCGTGCTGCCAAACTGAAAATGGCAATATCCTGTGCATCAAAACCATCTGAGGCATCGCACATTAAAATGCACACATCGCTGTTTTCAATGGCACGCACGGCACGCATAACGGAATAAAACTCAAGGTTTTCTTCTACTTTTTTCTTTTTGCGCAATCCTGCGGTATCTACCAAATAAAAATCGAATCCAAAACTGTTAAAGCGTGTGTAAATAGAATCGCGGGTAGTGCCGGCAAGCGGCGTAACAATATTTTGTTCTTTACCCAGAAAAGTGTTGATAATGGAAGATTTGCCTACATTGGGTTTTCCCACAATCGTAATGCGCGGGAGTTCTTCGTCGTAATGTTCCTCTTCTTTAGAAAAATGTTTGACCACCTCATCTAAAAGTTCGCCGGTGCCACTACCGGAAACTGCCGAGATAGAATAAATATTTTCAAAACCTAACGCATAAAATTCAGCGTGGTCAAAATAATTTGAAGGACTATCAATTTTATTTACAGCCAAATAAAACGGTTTTTTCGATTTTCTCAACATTTTTGCTACATCTTCATCTAATGGCGATAAACCCTCACGACCATCTACCATAAAGATAATTACGTCGGCTTCTTCGAGCGCCAATGCCACCTGTTTACGTATTTCAGTTTCAAAAATGTCATCGGAGCCTACCACATAGCCGCCGGTATCTATTACCGAAAATTCGTAGCCGTTCCAGTCGGCATGTCCGTAATTTCTATCTCGTGTTACGCCGGCAATTGCATCTACAATGGCTTCACGGGTTTGAGTTAAACGGTTGAAAAGCGTTGATTTTCCAACATTTGGAGTTCCAACTAAAGCGACAATATTTCCCATAAATTATTATTTAAAATTTGTGGGCAAAAATAGAAGAACTTGTTTATTAAATACTATAGTTTTTTTAGGCAAAAAAATAATTCGTTATTTTCGCCAAAAAAAAATCAAAAATTGAACTGGAAGCAGTTAATTTTTCAAACTTGGGTAATCTATTTTTTGAGATGCATGAAATTGATTCCGCATTATTTTGTTCCAAAAAAGAAGATTAGATATTGCCTATAAAGCATTATTTGAAAAGAATATTGAAATTATTGAATATCAAAAGCAATCATCAGAAACATATCAGGAAAAATACAGGAAAAGCGCACTTACGCATGATATGCAAGATGAACTTTTAGACGTCATTTTAAGTATTATGGAATCTCCTGCTATTTTTTTGAGGGCGCAAACATACAACACCAAAACACGTTTGTCAAGAGGGTAAGAATTGAAATTTGTTTGTGAATATTTAAAATCTGAAAAAATCATTTTAATTTGCACCATAATTTAATAAGCATATTATTACGGCAACAGCAATAATTAAAAACAAACAATATAATAAAATTTTAAAATGAAAAAAAACCACATTTCCAACCCCATAAAGAAAATAATCCAATTTTCAATTCTCAATTGCTTTCTACTTTCTGCCTTCTGCTTTCTGCTACCTGTAGCGGTTTCAGCGCAGTTTTCCGGAGGCGACGGCACGTCCGGAAATCCGTATATTATTACCACCCAGGCAGAATTAACCCAGTTGGCAACGTATGTAAATGCACTCAACACAACCTATAATGATAAATATTACAAATTGGGGAACGATATTGACCTTTCCGACTATCAAACCGGTACAGGGTGGATAATCATAGGGCGGCGAGTTGGTATAACCAATTATTCCTTTAAAGGAGATTTCGACGGCAACAATCACAAGATTACAGGACTGTATATTAACGACCCCAATCGTTTTTATCAGGGATTGTTCGGTATGGTTGATTACGGAACGGTACGGAATCTCGGCGTTGAAGGCGCTAATATTGCCGGTGGTGGCGCAATTGGCGCTTTGATAGGATATGCAACCTACAGTACCATCACAAACTGTTATTCTACAGGAAGCGTCAGTTGTCCAACTTCCGGATTTATTGATGCCGGCGGCTTGATTGGCTCTATTGATAGTTGCATGGTGTCCGGCTGTTATTCTACCGCAACTGTTACCGGCGATTATGCCGGCGGTTTAATCGGTTTTTTTCAGGGAATGGAAGGTTTCAGTACAGTGATCAACTGCTATTCTACAGGAAACGTAAATGGTCATCAGAATACAGGAGGTATATCGTCAATGGTTCAAAAAGCCGGAAGTAACATTACCAATTGTTATTCTACCGGAAATGTTACCGGAAATAATTGGGTAGGAGGTATATCAGGAAACATAAGCAATTATTCCGCGATAACCAATTGTTATTCTCTTGGGAATATTTCCGGCGCTGCGTGGATTGGAGGAATAGTAGGAATGATAGACAATTGGAGTACGGTATCTCATTGCTACGCCACAGGCAGCGTAACAGGTTCAAGCAATACCGGCGGTATTGCAGGACGCGTTGCCAATTCAAGTAATGCAAACAATTGTGCTGCACTTAATATTAGTGTAAGCAGCCCAGGTGCAAGCGGAAGAGTAACCGGCAGTCTTACAGATGGCGGTACGGTTACTTCCAATATCGCTTTTGAGGGTATGTTAAACTATAACGGCACTACATCATGGAATAATATCGGCTTAAACGATAGAGACGGCGAGAGTATCAGTAAAGTGGCTATCCACGCTGACGGTACGCTTGGCGGACGTTTTACCTCCGCCGGAGGCTGGACCACATTCAACGGTTTACTCCCGGGGTTTGTCGTTCCTACTCCGATGCCTGTACATTTGCGCCTAACCGATGCTCCGGTGATCACAACAGAAACTTTGCCAAATGGGGAAATTGATATACCCTATAGCCATACCCTTACTGCCACCGGCGCTACTCCTATTACATGGGTACTGCAAGGCGGTAGTTTGCCCACCGGATTATCACTCTCTACCGCCGGCGTTATTTCCGGAACACCCACCACAGCAGGCGCTTTTTTTATTTCGGTGAGAGCAACCAATAGTATTGGAAGCGACATTAAAAATTTTATATTAACTGTTATCGATGTTAATACAACACCACCCACCATTACTACAACAACGTTGCCCAACGGTGAAACAGGAGTACCATATAACCAAACTCTTACCGCTACCGGAGATACACCTATTATATGGTCGTTACAAAGCGGTAGTTTGCCCACAGGATTAAGTCTTTCTCCCGAAGGCATAATTTCAGGAACACCTACCGCAACAGGAACGTTTACCTTTACGGTAAAAGCAACCAACAATTTCGGAAATGACACTAAGATTTTAACCATTATCATTGAAAATAGCGCCGTGCCACCTGCTATTACTACAACAATGCTCCCCCACGGAACAGTGGAAATAGCATACAGCGAAACCCTTACCGCCATTGGAGATAATCCTATAATATGGTCGCTACAAGAGGGCAACTTGCCCACAGGATTGGAACTCTCAACAAACGGCATTATTTCCGGCATACCCACCAATGAAGGAACGTTTACCTTTACGGTAAAAGCAACCAACAACGCCGGAAACGACACAAAAGAGTTGAGTATTATTATTGAAAAAGGGGAAGGTATTGAAGAAAATCTATTAGTAAACATTGCGATTTATCCAAACCCAACCACAGGAGAATTACGAATTACAAATTACGAATTACGAATTACGAATATTGAGGTATTTGATGTTTACGGTAAATGTCACTCGTTAGTTGTTTCTCGTCACGAAAACGGCGAAGCCGTAGTCAACGTTTCGTATTTCCCTGCCGGAATCTATTTTCTGAAGATACAAACTAACAAAGGTGCGGTAACCAAACAAATCATAAAACAATAAAACCCTGTTTTGCTACAAAACTTCTAATTCTTAAAAATGCTTTCTATTTCAAATATTTCCTATAAATACCAAAAATATGCTGTATTAAAAGATGTTTCTTTTGAACTGCAAAAAGGGGATTATTGTGCTATCATAGGTCCAAACGGTTCGGGAAAAACTACGTTATTGAATATTATTTCCGGTGCACTCAAAAAACAGGAAGGAAATATTCAGATTTCGGGTAAAAAAATGGAAGATTATCAAGTTAAAGATTTGGCGAAGCAAATTTCCGTAGTACCGCAACGGAGCGAGCCCGTTTATCATTTTTCGGTTTTTGATATGGTAATGTTTGGAAGACATCCTTACCAAACGCGATGGAATTATTATAATCCCGAAGATGAAGATATTGTTATTGATGCTTTAAAGAAAACAAATCTGTTGTCTTTAAAAGATAGAATGACATCACAGTTGAGCGGCGGGGAGTTTCAGCGCACGTTAATTGCCCGTGCCATCGCCCAGCAAGCGCCGCTGATGTTGTTAGACGAACCGCTGGCAAACTTAGATATTCCGCATCAGTTTGAAATTCTGGAAATATTATCGGATCTCAACCGCGCCAAACAAATCACCATTGCAATGGTGATTCACGACCTCGCACTGGCAATGCAGGCAATTCCAAAAAGTTTACTATTAAAAAACGGTCAACTAATGTATTTCGGAACAACTTCAAAAATTTGTGAAAACGCATTGATTTATAAGTTGTTCGACTTGGATGAAAGTTATATCGTGAATGAGTTTGGGAATGTGAGAAAACGGATGACAAGCACAACGAGTGATAAACGCGACAAGTGATACTCCTTCTAATTTGTCACCGTTCACCATTTTAAAATTTTAATGATTTTCTTTAAAACACTTCAACCGTTCTTCCAACACCGGCATCTGCTCCATTTTGATAAGCGAAACGCAGGCGCGTAATCCTTCCGTACGTTCGCTGCCCGTGATTGCCAAAGAGATTGCGCTAATGCCGTAATAAAGAAACTCTTTTAGCAACTCCTCACCGCTGAGTCCGGGATAACTTACTGTAAAATAAAAACCATCGGCAAGTGGTTGGTCTTCATCTTTATCATACACAATTTGAAAGCCGTTTTCTAAAAAGAGCCGTTTCATAATGTTGGCTTTTTCTGCATAGATTTTCACATCGTCCAAAAAATTATAAACACCATCGTTACAGGCTTTTAATATGGCTGCCAATCCATATTGCGCCGAGTGGGACGTGCCGGAACTGATGGCATACACCGTACCGTAAATAATGGCGCGACCCAATTTCGGAGTGTTAAAATAGGGAATTAAATCGGGAAATTCTCTGTTGTACATTTTGTCTGACAGCACCAGCAACCCCATTCTTTCACCTGCATAACTAAACGATTTTGAACTGGAAATCAACAGGGCGTAATTATCTGTGTATTTGCTCACTGTAGGCTGAAACGGCGGTACACCGGGCTTGGAAATATCTCTGCGAAAATCCATACCAAAATACGCTAAATCTTCAAAAACGCACACATCGTATTGGGTGGACAGTTCGCCGATAATTTGTAACTCTTTCTCTGTAAAGCATATCCATGACGGATTGTTGGGGTTGGAGTAAATGATGGAGTGGATATTTCCTTTTTCCAAATAACTGATAAGTTTGTTGCGCAGTTTATCGCCACGGAAATTATACACATCAAAAGTCTCATATTTAAGCCCTAAAACTCTGTGTTGCTGTTTTTGTACGGGAAAACCGGGGTCAATAAACAGGGTGGTGTCTCTTTCTTTGCGCGCCCGAACGAAAGTCATAAACCCCGCCATGCCGCCCATCATCGAGCCTACGGTGGGAATGCAGCCATCGGAGGAGACCTCTAAATCTAAAAAGTTTTTTACAAAGCGCGACATCTCCTTTTTCAATACCGGTGCGCCCTCAATATCTGGATAAATCGCTGCTACTCCGCTTTTTAACGCTTCAATTTGCGCATTTACGCCAATTTGGCAGGCAGGCAAACCGGGAATCCCCATTTCCATACGAATAAACGGAATGCCGCTTGCTGTTTCAATATCGTTAATCAATTTCTTAATTTCTCTGATTGAAGCGCTTCCCACTTTACTTATGCCGCTTTCTGCAACTATTTTGTTTACAACTTGTTCAGGGATTGGAGTCTGTTTTCCAGCCATAATAAAAATGTTTATTTATAAAATTGCGCAAAAGTAAAAAAGTTTCTGTTATATGAAAAAATACTTTTGCAACGAAAATTAAGAGTAGTAAAATTTTTTGAATTATTTATCGTTAATTTTTGCAGGTTATTAACCACAAAGGACACAAAGGATTTCACAAAGGACACAAATATAAATTGTTATGACAGAGAATGAATTATCTAAAATTGTATTTAATGCCGGTACAAAAATACATAAAGCATTAGGACCCGGATTATTAGAAAGCGCTTACGAAGAATGCCTTTTTTATGAACTGCAAAAGCAGGGTTTATCAGTGGAAAAGCAAAAAGCGTTACCACTAATTTACGAAGAAGTAAAATTAGATGCCGGTTATAGGATTGATATATTTGTTGAAAGAAAATTAGTCGTCGAAATTAAATCTGTGGAGGCGTTGCATGATATACATTTGGCACAGATTTTAACGTATTTAAAATTAAGCAACTGCAAATTGGGTTTATTGATAAACTTCAATACAGTATTATTTAAAAATGGTGTAAAAAGAGTAATTTATGGACAATTATAGTGTTCTTTGTGAAATCCTTTGTGTCCTTTGTGGTAAAAAAACATTCTTCCCAATGCTAAAAAATAAGATTTAACCAAAAAAAATTTCCTGAATATGCAAAATAGAAAACCCCCTTTAGTCATACTCCCCGTTTTTCCGGGTACAAATTGCGATTACGACACTGCACGCGCCTTTGAAGAAGCCGGCGCAGAGACGCAAATTTTCGTTTTTCGCAATCTCAATGAAACAGAGATTAACCATTCTATTGAAGAGTTGGCATCATGGATTAATAAGTCTGAAATTTTAGCGCTTTGCGGCGGCTTCAGCGCCGGAGACGAGCCGGACGGCAGCGGCAAATTTATCGCTAACGTTTTGAATAATAATAAGATTAAAACCTCCATATTGGATCTGTTATCCCGAAATGGACTTATATTGGGTATTTGCAATGGTTTTCAGGCATTGGTAAAATCGGGCTTGCTGCCTTTTGGGAAAATTGGCGAAGTTACCCCCCACTCGCCTACGCTATTTAGAAACGACATCAATCGCCATGTTTCGCAAATTACCAAAACGGTGGTTGCAAGTACAAATTCCCCGTGGTTATCTTCATTCAAAATTGGAGATATCCATCAAATTGCGATTAGTCACGGTGAGGGTAAATTTGTGGTAAGCGATGAGATTGTAAAACAACTATTTGAAAACCAACAAGTAGCATTTCAATATTGTGATTTTGAGGGAAATCCGAGCATGGATCCGCAACACAATCCCAACGGCTCTAACTTCGCCATAGAGGGTATTGTTTCCCCCTGTGGAAAAATTCTGGGCAAAATGGGGCACAGCGAACGAAAAGGCGAAAATTTGTACAAAAACATCTACGGAAACAAAACGCAGGATATTTTTAGGAATGCGGTTGAATATTTTTATAACTAATTCTTTACCAAGCATTCAACATCTCAACTATCTTTTTCCTCCGTTCTTTCTTTGAAGCAAACGAATACTCTTGTTTTTTCAAATATATGTGTGCTTTTTGCCAATTGAACGTATGAATATAAGAAAGTTGGGTGTAAATAAAATCATTTTTAACGGAAAATGTGCCGTAACTGTCTGTAAGATAACCAAAAGAACATTTTTGTATAAATTCCGCTTGTCTGGTTATGTCTATATGAAATCCTTTAAATGGATAAAAAGAGGGCAGTTTTTGCGCTTCCGAATGAAACAATAAAAAGAGAATTAATACGATGTAGTAATTTTTATCCGTCTATGTGTAAAATTTTATATTTATTTGCACCATAGTATTAACAAAAAAACATAGGTAATGAAACCTACCGTATTTGAGATAGATAGAACAAGAAAAGGAGGTTTATATCTTTTTGAATAATGAACATCATAAATTACAATAATACCCCACAAATTACAGAACCTTCGGCAATTACCGTAGGCTCGTTCGACGGTGTGCATTTGGGGCATCAGGCGTTGTTGCAACAAGTGAAGAATTATGCGCATCAAAATGATTGTAAGAGTGTGCTGATTACTTTTAATCCGCACCCGCAGGAGGTGTTGCAAATGCAATCTAACTTTTTTTTAATCAACAGTTTTGAACAAAAAATTATACTTTTTGAAAGATTTGGAATAGATACGGTTTATGTCGTTCCGTTTTCAAAAACCCTGTCGCAAACAACGGCTACTGATTTTTTTGAAGATTATATTTTTTCAAAAATCAATGTAAAGGCTATTTTTTTAGGTCCTAATCATCATTTTGGAAAACAAAGAGAGGGCAACGCCGACACATTAGTCCAACTTTGCGAAGAAAGAAAAATTGAACTTATTATGACACAGGAATTTAAAATGAACGGATTAAATGTTCGTTCTACGCTCATTAGAAATTATTTAGCACAGAATGACAGGCAAAATGCTGAAAAACTGATGGGGCATGATTTGTATGTTGCGAATAAATAAATAGCGCCTGTTTTTAAATAATATCGAAAAAAAATTATTTTTGTCCCTTTCAAAAAAATAACAAATAATTCATAGATTATGGCTTTAAACATTGACAGTTCCAATTTTGATGCGCTGGTAACCGGCGACAAATTAGTAGTTATTGATTTCTGGGCGCAGTGGTGCGGACCGTGCAGAGCACTCACCCCCCTCATTGAAGAAGTAGCGGCAGAATACGAAGGCAGAGCCGTTATCGGCAAGTGCGACACCGACAGCAACAACGAAATAGCCATGCAGTTTGGCGTGCGCAATATCCCCATGCTCGTTTTCTTAAAAGGCGGCGAAGTAAAAGAGGTACACGTTGGGCTTATTAAAAAACCGGATTTAATAAAGAAAATCGAAACCTGGCTGTAATTTTGTTTGCAAATTAAAAAATCAAAAAAATATTTATTCACTTAAAATCAAATTATTATGTTTAAACATCCCAAAGGATTAATCCCTGCGGCGCTTGCTAATATGGGCGAACGCTTCGGCTATTACATTATGAATGCAGTGTTGCTTCTCTTTTTAATCTCAAAATTCGGATTATCGGAAGAAACAGGAGGCATTATTTATTCTATTTTCTATGCCGGAATTTATGTATTAAGTTTGGTTGGAGGTCTTATTGCCGACCGACTGAAAAATTATAAAGGCACCATTCAAACAGGATTGGTAGTAATGGCAACAGGTTATGTATTGTTGTCTATCCCAATTTTGGCAACTGCCGATAATCATATATGGTTATTAACTTTTACTTGTATCGCTCTGTTTTTTATTGCTTTTGGTAATGGTTTATTTAAAGGCAATTTGCAGGCAATTGTCGGACAAATGTATGACGACCTTGAAAAAGAAGCTGCTACTAAAGGAGAAGAAGCGTTAAAAGAAGCCAAATCAAAAAGAGACCCGGGTTTTCAAATATTTTATGTATTTATTAATATTGGTGGTTTAATAGCACCTTTTGTAGCACCCTTATTAAGAAGTTGGTGGTTAGGAACAAAAGGGTTATTGTATAATGCTAAATTACCGGATCTTTGTCACAAATATATAAACGACAGTGTATCTATGGGCGGAGATCAATTAAAAGACTTGACAGATTTAGTTACAAAAGTTGGCGGAAATATTTCTACTGATTTATCTGCTTTTTGTACGAACTATTTAGATGTATTCAATACGGGTGTTCACTATTCCTTTATTGCTTCGGTAATAGCCATGTTCATTTCATTAACCATTTTTCTTTCCTTTAAAAAAACATTCCCAAATCCAATTAAAGTTAAAAAGGAAGTAGTAAATTATACCAAAGAAGAAAAAATACAAATGGCAAAAGAGATTAGACAAAGAATTTTCGCTTTGTTTGCAGTTCTTGGTATTGCTGTATTTTTTTGGTTTTCTTTTCATCAAAACGGAATGTCTTTATCTTTATTTGCTAAAGAATTTGTAATAACGAGCAAAATTCCACCGGAAATATGGCAGGCAATAAATCCATTTTTTGTAATTGTGCTAACCCCTGTTATTATATGGTTTTTTGCAAGAATGAAAAATAAAGGAAAAGAACCTTCAACTCCAAAGAAAATTGCTATAGGAATGGGAATTGCAGGTCTTGCATTTTTATTCATGGTTATTATTTCAAAAATAAATGCATATCCATCAGGAACCGAATTTAGAGCGTTAAATGAAACCGTAAGCGAGGGAATGAAAACAGGACCGTGGGCACTTATTGTATTATACTTTTTCTTAACTGTGGCTGAATTATTTATTTCTCCATTAGGGTTATCGTTTGTCTCAAAAGTCGCCCCCAAACACTTGTTAGGTTTTTGTCAAGGTTTGTGGCTTGCTGCTACCGCAGTAGGAAATGGATTGTTATGGATCGGACCATTGCTATACAATAAATATCCTATCTGGATATGCTGGACTGTTTTCTTGGTTTTATGTGCAGTTTCTATGATGGTTATGCTGGGAATGGTTAAATGGCTCGAAAGAGTAACAAAATAAATGTTTCAAATTCTCAAAAATAAACAAGGCTGCCCAAAATTTTTGAGGCAGCCTTTTTTTGTTTCCGGTTAGACGTTATTTACACCTCAATGATTTTTTCCTGACTTTGTCAATGTGTACGTACCCCAAAACAACATTGAACCCAAATTACGCATTAGAAAAAATTAGATTACTTTCGGATCAAAGCCGAAAGATTTGTAATAGACTGAAGCCAACTTAATTCATTGGTTACATCACCTAATATCGCTCGGTAGCAAATACTGTGCGATATGTCCGCATTCCTAACGAAATGCAGGTATAGGAGATAATATTTTTTGAGGGTTGCGTACCCTGTTTTTGAACAAAAATAAGTTATGTTTTTTATAAAATTCTCGTGACAAAGTCAGGAAAAAATAAAGCGGTGGACAGTGATAAATAGATGATGAAGTGATATGGTGATTGAATGATTTTCACCTTTATACATTGACAAGAAGATAGAAGTATCATTTTAAAATTCTACTGCAAACTTTAAATTTAATAATCTCGGCGTTAAATAATTAGGAATTGACCAAAAGTGGTTTTCTATATCTTTGATCCACATGTAAGAAGAAATATTATCCGTGCCTAACACGTTAAACACCTCAAAATAGATGCCGGCGTTTTTGATAGCGCGAATAAATTTGCTTTTATGTTTAAATCTGTCTCTGCTTTGTTCCAAGAAAATATATGAAAATCCAACATCTGTACGAAAATATTCATGCGGTAGAAGTGTGTTTTCTTTAGTGCGTACTACATTAGGTAGCCAATGAGGAAGTCCGGTAGAATAAACAAAGTTCAAACTTACGCGCAATTGGCGAAATCCGGGAATATGATCCTGAAAGAAAAGATTAAAAGCAAACCGCTGGTCGGTAGGGCGTCTTTTGTATGTCGGTTTTATCCACTCCCCTGCACTGTTTTGATAAGGATCCTTTGATTTGTCCATAGTTCCCATCAAAGAGATAGAAAACCACGACTCCAAGCCTTCAAGCAATTCGCCGCTTATACGTGCATCCAATCCTGTGGCAAAGCCTTTGGCGTCATTCTCTCCACTGTAAATAATCTGAATATTATCTATATAATAGGAAATCAGATTATCCAAATATTTATAATAACCCTCCATAGAAAATTTAAACGGTCTGTTCCACATCTTAAAATTATATTCGCTTGCTATAATTACCTGATATGAAAATTGTGATTTTATGTTTGGATTTAATGTTCCATCTCTGTATCTATACTCTCTATAAAAAGGTGTTTGGTAATAAACGCCTGTTTTAAACCAAAATAACCAATCTTTTTTCCAACGGGGTTTGTAAAGCAACGACAGACGCGGCGAAGCATTAAACTCATTATTATACGACCAATAATGAAACCGTATTCCTGCATTTAGGGTAAATCGCGGATTAATGTCGTTATCTAATTTCCAGCTATCCTGCAAAAATGCTGCTATACGTACCGTATTTAATGTATTTGATGAATTATAATAATTGAAATCACCAAATTCCAACAAGCGCGAGGGATCATCAAACGGCACTCCAACAGAGTCGCTGGGCGTAACCCCAACGTTGGGTAAAATATATCCTGTGGAATCGTTTAAATGCCATTGGTTCAATTTGTCGTTAATCTGTTCGTTTTGCACTTTAACGCCCCACGAAAAACTGTTCCGTTTATGCAGTTGGTGGTCGCCGCGAATATCTGCCGATGAAACCAAAAATTTAATGTAATTTCTTGCGTGATCAATATTGGTTCCTACGGCAAGTAAAGCAATTTCTTCTGCAGTTTCTGTTTTCAAATCCAATTCAGTTTCGGCAAGCCTATACTGTCCTTGAATATCATAAGTTTCGCTCTCTTTGGCATAATAGGAAGAGAAAATCAATCGTAATTGATTCTTCCAATTAGGACGATAAGTAAAAGTTAATCCACCCAAATAATTTTCATACTTATCTATTTCCTGACCATCAAAATAGACTGTAAGTCGCATTTTTTCCTGAGTCAGAGTGCCATGTGTGGTTGTCCTCGTGGCAGGTATAAAAAGATATTTATTAATGGAGAAATTTCCCAATAAACTAATTTCAAATTTATCGGAAATATTCCAACCCAACATCATTTGCGTGTCAAAAAAATTAGGTTTATAAATTCCTTTATCATCAAGAGAATCTAATAGATGTGCGTTGTTTTTGTACCTCACGCCGAGGAGGTATGTAAAGACATCGCGGTTTTTTTGTTTGTTTTTTGTGCAACCTTCAATATGGGCGGATGTTCCCAAAAAGCCAATTCCGAACGAACCACCAAGTTGTTTGGGCTTTTTGTACTCCACATCCATAGTGGAAGACATTTTATCGCCATATTGCGCAGGAAAACCTCCGGCTGAAAATTTTACACTTTGCGTAAGATCCAGATTCACAAAACTTAACCCTTCCTGATTGCCACTACGCACCAAAAAAGGACGATATATTTGGATGTCATTCACAAATATCAGATTTTCATCATAATTACCTCCGCGTACATTATACTGCGAACTGAGTTCATTAACCGAAGAAACGCCTGGCAACATCTTAATGAGCCCTTCCGCACCGCCTGTGGGCGATGGCATTGTAAAGGTCAATCGTGGATCCACACGCATATAACCATCTGTATATGAAGTAGAAACATTCACGGGTTTCAATTGAGAGCCGGTTGAAGCAAGTAATACATCTAACTTTATCCGTTCGTTCGGCGCTCCTTTTACAGTAATTATCGTATCAACGTAGGTAATGTGCCTGAAATGAAGTTGCACCTCCGTATTTGCCGGTACCATTATTTGATATTTCCCATCTCCCGCAGAGATTGCTCTGTTTTCGGTTTGCGGCGTTTGCACCATTACGTTCTCAATCGGGTTGAACTGCGTATCATGGATAGTGCCATATATTGTAACTATATTTTGCGCCTGCAAAATATAGGTTGTGATACTGAATAATATAACAAATACGTGTCTTAATTTCAAAGGAGATATACTATTAATAGATAGTAATTACGTATGATTGTATTTTTTATTGTATTATGCAATACGAAATTATTGTAATTTCGCCGCCTCATTAACAAACATAATCTCAATTTTTTAAAAATGGAATATAATTTTAGAGATGTTGAAAAAAAATGGCAGCAATTCTGGCGCGATAAAAATGTGTATAAAACAGAAATAGATTACTCCAAACCAAAATATTACGTGCTGGATATGTTCCCGTATCCTTCCGGCGCAGGGTTGCACGTGGGACACCCGCTCGGCTATATCGCCTCCGACATTTACGCACGATACAAACGACAAAAAGGATTCAACGTGCTTCACCCGATGGGCTACGACGCATTCGGACTGCCCGCAGAACAATATGCAATCCAAACCGGACAACACCCTGCCATTACTACAACACAAAATATTGCACGTTATCGGGAACAATTAGATAAAATCGGTTTTTCTTTCGACTGGAACCGCGAGTTTCGTACTTGTGACTCCGATTATTATAAATGGACACAATGGACTTTTATTCAACTGTTTAACCATTACTATTGTCAAGATGCACAACAAGCACGTCCTATCTCAGAACTGGAAGAGGTATTTGCAATAGAAGGTACCGCGCGCATCCGTCCGGCAGCAACAGTAGAACTCTCATTTACCGCCGATGAATGGAATGCCAAAACCGAAGAAGAAAAACAGGCTACCTTACTGAATTACAGATTGGCATATTTAGCAGACACGTGGGTAAACTGGTGCCCGAAATTAGGTACTGTGCTTGCCAACGACGAGGTAGTAAACGGTCTCTCCGTGCGCGGCGGCTTCCCCGTTGAACGCAAACTTATGAAACAATGGATTCTGCGCGTCTCTGCTTATGCCGAACGGTTATTGCAAGGTCTTAATACGATTGACTGGAGTGATTCGCTGAAAGAGATACAAAAAAACTGGATAGGCAAAAGCGAAGGAGCGTTTATGGAATTTAAAATTAAAAATTTAAAATTTAAAATTCCAATTTTTACCACCCGTCCTGACACTATTTTCGGTGTTACCTTTATGGTACTTTGTCCTGAACACGAGTTAATTGATACAATAACCACGCCGGAGCAAAAGAAAGAGGTAGATGAATATGTGTTTAAAGCAAAAAACCGTACTGAGTTGGAGCGTGCCGGCGATGTAAAAAAAGTATCGGGCGTATTTACAGGTGCTTATGCGGTAAATCCGTTTACTAATGAAGAAATTCCGGTGTATGTTGCCGAATATGTACTGGCAGGATACGGCACCGGCGCCATTATGGCTGTGCCCGCACACGACAGCCGCGACTATGCTTTTGCAAAACATTTCGGATTACCTGTCAGAGAAGTAATTAGCGGCGGCGATATTTCTGAAGAAGCATACGAAGCGAAAGACGGAACTTGTGTAAATTCAGGTTTTATTTCCAATATGAACGCAAAAGAGGGCGCCAAAGCGGTAATTGAAAAAATTAAAGAGTCTGGAATCGGATACGGAACTACTAATTACCGTTTACGGGATGCTATTTTTAGTCGCCAACGCTATTGGGGCGAACCGTTTCCGGTATATTTCAAAAATGAAATTCCATACGTTTTGCCGGAAGAGGAGTTGCCGTTGCTGCTTCCCGAAGTGGATAAATATTTGCCCACCGAAACCGGCGAACCACCTTTGGCGCGCGCACAAAACTGGCAAACTCACGAGGAACATAAGTTAGAGTGTAGCACAATGCCCGGTTTCGCCGGCTCAAGCGGATATTATTTGCGCTATATGGATCCCCATAATGATATGGAATATTTTTCAAAAGAAGCTAACCAATACTGGCAAAATGTGGATCTGTATGTAGGCGGTTCCGAACACGCAACAGGACATCTGATTTATGCCCGTTTCTGGAATAAATTTTTATATGACATAGGTTTGGTCTGCAAAGATGAACCTTTCCAAAAGTTAATTAATCAGGGAATGATACAGGGAAGATCCAACTTCGTCTATCGTGTTCAAGGAACAAATACGTTTGTATCTTTCGGATTAAAAGAAAATTATGAAGTTACTCCTATTCACGTAGATATTAATATAACGCATAATGATGTGCTGGATATTGAACTGTTTAAACAGTGGCAGCCTGAATTTGCTAACGCTGAATTTATTTTGGAAAACGGAAAATATATTTGTGGCTGGGAGGTGGAAAAAATGTCAAAATCAAAGTATAATGTACAAAATCCTGACGATTTGATAGAAAAATACGGAGCAGATACCTTACGGATGTATGAAATGTTTTTAGGACCGATTGAGTTGGCAAAACCTTGGGATACTAATGGTATTGAAGGCGTATCACGATTTATCCGAAAGTTCTGGCGTCTGTTTCACGATGTCAATAATCAATGGAATATAAGCGATGCCGAACCGACCCCCGAAGAGTATAAGATTTTGCACCGTACCATCCAAAAAATTGAAAGCGACAATGAGCGCTTTTCGTTCAATACTGCCGTAAGCGCTTTTATGATTTGTGTAAACGAATTGGCAGACCTGAAATGTAACAAACACAAAATTTTAAAACCACTCGTAATTTTATTATCTGCTTATGCACCGCATATTTGCGAAGAATTATGGTATCAGTTAGGCAACGAAAATTCTGTAGTGTTCGCTGCTTTTCCCCTGTTTAATCCTCAATATCTCATAGAAAACAGTTTTAATTATCCCGTTTCTTTCAATGGGAAAACAAGATTTTTTAAAGAGTTTCCATTAGATAAATCATTAAAAGATATCGAAACTGAAATCCTTCTGTCAGAAGAATCAAGAAAGTGGATAGAAGATAAATCGGTAAAAAAAGTGATTATTGTGCCGAAAAAAATTATTAACATTGTGGTAGGATAATATTTTAACAAAAAATGCTTTTGCAATAAAAATCAATCATAAAATTCAAGAAAATGCATAAAATTAAAGAAACAAGTCATTTTTTGACTTCAAAATTGAAAAATAATCCGAAAATTGGAATTATTTTGGGCTCCGGCTTAGGAGGTTTGGTACAACATTTGGATATTGAGGAAGAGATTCCTTACGACACCATCCCTAATTTTCCCGTATCTACGGTAAAAGGGCATCGTGGCTCCTTAATCTTTGGAAAAATGAATGGAGTAGATGTGATGGTATGCAGTGGACGTTTTCACTATTACGAAGGATACACCATGCAGGAAGTAACTTTTCCCATACAGGTTATGAAAGAGTTGGGAATTACGAAGGTAATAGTTTCAAACGCCGCAGGCGGTATGAACCCTACTTTTAAAGTGGGCGATATTATGTTGATTCGGGATCATATTAATTTGTTCGGCACTAATCCGTTAATTGGACCAAACAACGATGAAATGGGACCCCGTTTTTTAGATATGAGTGAAGCCTACTCCAAAAAAATGTTAAGAATTGCTTTTGACTGTGCGAAAGAACTTGATATTCACGTACAAAATGGTGTTTATGTGGGTGTTACCGGTCCCTGTTTTGAAACCCCCGCCGAGTATCGTATGTTTGCCATTATAGGCGGCGACGCGGTGGGTATGTCCACTGTGCCGGAAACGATTGTCGCCCGCCATCGTGGAATTGAAGTGTTCGGACTCTCTGTAATTACGGATTTAGGTATTGTAGGACAAGTAGAAAAAGTTTCTCACGAAGAAGTACTGCAAGCCGCGAATATTGCCGGACCAAAAATGGTGAAATTAGTGTATGAGATGTTGCCGAAAATTTTAGATATTAAAAATGGTTAAATCCAATATTCTTAACTGATTTTTTTTTCTAAATTTCAAACCAAAATTTACTTCCTTTTCCCTCTTCACTTTCTACGTGCAGGACGCATTTGTGTTTTTCCAACATCTCTATACAAACAATTAATCCTAATCCGCTACCTTGTTCTCCGATAGTTCCCTGTCGGGATTGTCTGTTGTCTATATTGAAGATATTGCGTATTTCTTCTTGAGTCATACCGTTTCCTGTATCACTTACACTAATAATATGTTTCTCATTGGGAGCTTGTTCAATTGCGAGTACAATTGCTCCGCCGACAGGCGTAAATTTAACGGCATTGGTTAGGAGATTTCGTACCACAGTAGTAAGCATATTGATATCGCCGGTAACTAATGCATGGTTGGGAATATGATTGGTGAGTGTTATGTTTTTAAATTCAGCCATTTTACGAATCAGAGAAATATCGGTATGAAGATGTATCGCAATATCAAAAGTAACAGGTGTATAGGCTATTCGTCCGGTTTGAATTTGCGCCCAACCCAACAAAGTATAAAGGAGTTCAACTTCTTCGTTGGCTGATTTCAACAAATCGTTACAGCAGTCTGCTAATTCGTTGTTGTTCCACTTGTCGGCATTTTCTATTAATTGCTGAATGGCATCGCGTTGTGCTATGGCGGGGTTTTTCAGGTCGTGAGAGATAATGCTGAAAAATTTATCTTTGGTGGCGTTCATTTCTGCAAGAATTTTGTTGTGGCGTTTGCGCAGACGCAGTAAAACCACAAACAAAGCAATGATAAGCACACAAATAACCACGCATCCTGTTAATATCCAACGATACATACTATGACGTGCAATGATATTTTGTTGTCGTTCAATTTCGTGTTCTTTTTTTTCTGTTTCATATTTTACCTCCATTTCCGAAATTGAGGACTGAAAGTTCTGATTTGAATAATTGTCTTTGGCTTTTATGGTTTTATTGAAATATTCTATTGCTTTTGCGCTATTTTTCAGCCCTATATTAGCCTCTGCAATAATTTGATACAGATTGGAATTAATTTGTTTTTTGGTAGAATCTGTTGCCAATGCCTGAAAAGCAGTTTCGTCCGCCTCTTTATATCTTTTTTGTTGCAGATAGCATTGCGCAAGGGTTGCCAAAGTTGCCGCCATAGCATCTTTTCTATTGGCTTGACGGGCATATTCAACGGCTTTCAAGGCAAATTTCAGCGCTTTATCATAATCGGGAATAACCGACCATATATCAGCCAAGTTTCGCGTAGATTCCATCAAGTATGCAGGATGGGGGTTCGGTAGCGTAGTGAGCATACGGTAGGCATCTTCAGCATATTCCAACGCTTTGGGAAAATCCATTTTGTGTCTGTAAACAGTACCTAATCCCAAATAAGCGTATGCAATACCGCTTAAATCGTTCAATTCGCGGTACATCTTTTCCGTTTTTAGATAATATATTTCTGCCTGATTGTCATTTAGCATAAATTTGTACAGATTGGCTATGGTAAGGCATATAAATGCCGCCTCGTCGGTTTTGTTCATTTTTTCGAGTATAGCCAGGGCTTTATAATAACTTTCCAATACCAGATCATATCTTCCGGAAGCATAATCTAAGGTAGCAATACCAAGAAATAATCTCATCTGTATGTAATTTAACTCATCTTCATTAAGTTCTTTTTTAATAACTGCCTGTTTGTGCATGGCGAGCCCCTTTTCAAAATAATAAGCGGCTGAATCCAATTGATTTAAGTAAAAATGGATCGTTCCTGCACTGTGATATAGTTGGGCAAAATAGTAATAAGTTTTGGTTTTCTCAGCCAAACGAAGTCCCTTTCGTACATAATCTAACGATTTTTCACGATCCGTATGAATATATGCTTGAATGAGTTCTTGATAGGTTTGGTACCTTTCATGGTCGGATAAAGTTTTCTTATTCAGCATATTTTCTAATGAGTCTATTTCTCTGTTCTGTGCTTGCAAAGATGTTGAGATAAAAATGATACCCATTAAAAGAAAGTACCGCATTTTATTCTGAAATCTGTTTTTTGGTTGAGTTAGATGTTTCATATTAATGACTTTTAAAACGTTACATACTAATAATTCCATGTTTCAACGCATACTGTACCATTTCCATCGTGTTGTTAATGCCAAGTTTTTGGAATATATTCTTTTTATGCGTATTCACAGTATGAATGCTCATATTGAGACGGTCTGCTATCTCTTTGCATAGCAATCCTTCGCTGCAAAGGATAATAATCTCTTTTTCACGTTCAGTAAATTCTGAGGTAACTTTTATGGTTTTCTTTTTCGCAACATACACATCGTAAATAACAGATGCAATATCTTTTCCAAAATATTCCAATCCGTCCATTACAGCATAAATGGCTTCGGAGAGTTCTTGTGCATTGCTTTTTTGTTTGCTGATAAAACCGTTGATACCTGTATTAAGCATTGCTTCTACTGTTTTGGCGCTGTTTTCGGCAGAAATGGCAAGAATTTTAATATCAGGATAATCGCAACGAAGGCGATGTACTATATCTACTCCGCTCATATCCGGAAGATTAATGTCTAAAAGTATAAGGTCTGCCGGTGTTGTCAGGAGCAGTTTAAAAAGCGCATTGCCGCAATCGGCTTCGTCTGCTATTTCAATGTTAAAGTAAACCGGATTTAAAATGGCTCTTAATCCCGTGCGAAACAATGTGTGGTCGTCCACAATAATAATTTTTATTTTTCTTGCATTTTGTATCATTTTTGATTTGCAATCATATTTTGTTATTTATTTTTAAACGTGCAAAAGTAATATAAATAATTAACGATTAGAAGATATTTCCAAAATTGGTTACATCTTATTTTTGCTCCTCATCCCTAATTTTAGGGATATTATAAAACCTCCTGTCTCTTTGCCTCCCTAACATTAGGGATGCCTTTATCCCTAACATTCAGGATATCATCTATATTTTTTACGTATAGTTTTGCGGTGTTAAATTCAATGTTAAAAAAATAATGAAAAAAAATACAAGTGGGGAGAATGCAAATATATCAAAATGTTCGCTAATGAAAAATGATAAAATGCTCTTTTATGCACAAAAAATATTGGTTTGCAATGATTCTATCATAAAACAATGTGAGAGTTGGCTTTCAGAGGAAGAAGGATTGAAAAACACGCAAATGCGTATCAAATAATTATTTACAATTAAAATTTAAAAAAGATGAAAAAGTACATTTTTATTTTGACGGCAGCCATAATGGTTGCAATGGTATTTAATGCCTGTCCCCCTCCTCCGGAACCCGATAATCCCGGCATATTGGGAGACGGTTCGGAAATCAACCCCTTTAAGGTAGTCACTGTAGCAGACCTGAAGCGAGTGGGATCCAATGAAGTAGGACCGGAAGGGCTAAAATGGAGCGATGACAAGAACTATCGGCAAATCGCCCATATTGACTTGAGTAAAGAACCTAATTGGAAACCTGTTGGCGATCATCAATTGAGGTTCAGTGGCGTTTATGACGGTGGTGGATACACTATCTCAAACCTTACTATTTCCAATATAGACAAAGAAAATAGAGGTTTGTTCGGAATCGTTTTTGGCACAGTTAAAAATGTCAGGTTAGATGGTGTTATAATTTCGGGGAAAAAAGACGTGGGGTGTATTGCAGGCACGCTTCAATCGCATGGAACGATAGATCATTGTTCCGTAAAAAATATAGATATTTTCTGTAGTAATTATGTGGGTGGCATAGCAGGATGGGTTTCTAACACATCTACTGTGAACAATTGCATAGTTACAGAAGGAAAAGTTAACGGTACAGGAACGTATGAAGGTAACGGCTGGAGTGGCGGAATAGCAGGACACAATGCAGGAACGATAAAAAACTGCTATGCAACCGTTGATGTTAGCGGATATCAATTTGTGGGCGGCATTGCAGGTGATAACAGCGGAAACGGAACTATACTGTACTGTTATGCTACCGGTAATGTTTTCACCGATTTTTATCGAGCCGGCGGCATTGCAGGAGAAAATTCAGGCATAATCAAAAATTGCGTAGCGTTGAACAGTGAGGTGAAAAGAAAAAATAAACATCCATTTTATACAACTCCCGAAATAGGACGTATAACAGGGTATGTTTTTAATGATTTTGAAATGAACAATAACTATGCCCGCTTCGATATGGCGTTGAAAGAAGGCGAAACCAACGACGATGTCCCCCTTGAAGCAGAAGCTACGCTTACAGGTATTCACGGCGCAAATGTTTTCAATGCAGACTGTAACGGCGCAAACAGCGGTACGTGGTGGAAGAACACGGCAGGTTTTTCTGATGCGCAATGGTCGTTTGCTCCCAACAGACTGCCGTGGCTAAATGGCTTCAACGGACTGACGCAAAATCCAACTATAATCCCATAAAATTTATCATTAGCATTTAAAATAGCCCTAATTCGTTAACAATTAAAAATTTATCATTATGAAAAAAAACCTACAAAAAAACAATCTTGTTAATCTTTTAATCAAGAAAATCATGGTTCTAACCATTGTGCTGACATTCAGTATGGGCGCTCATGCAGCCACGTACGTCATCACAAAGAACGGAAGCATCTTTACTGCTACCCGTGACAACGGCGTTTATTTTGAAAACGCTACGCTGCAAACCGTAATAGAATGGATTAGAACGAATGCCATCGGTCAGGCATGTGAAATTCAATTCGGCTCAGGCGGCAATAACGTACTCGACCTTGGCGCTCCAAGCAGTGGCGCGGTAGTAACTTTCGAGGGCAACTGGGGATTGATTACCCTTAAGGGAAAAGCAACCTCAGCAAGTACTCAAGATGCAGGTATTATCCGTGTAAAAGAAGCTGTTTCGGTAACCACTCAAGCGGAAGTAACGGCAACAGCAGGCGGCAGACCGTTTTTTTACGGCTCTACCGGAACACTAACTGTTTCCGGCGGCACAATTTCTGCAACAACAGGTATTGCAATTCTTATGGAAGCAGGAACGCTAAATATCACCGGCGGCACGGTAAAAGCAACCGCAACTAATGGATACGCACTTCGGATAGTTGGCTTCTGCACAGTAAACATCAGTGGCGGTACGGTTTCGGCAACCGACGGAGTGGCGATTTGGAACGGCTATACGTCATATTACAGTTACGTCAAAATTTCCGGCAACGCTACTGTTACCTCTGCAAAAACAAACTCTTCACAAGGTACTATTTATTTGACCGGTAACAGTACCTCTAACATCACTCGTCTTGAAATTACCGGCGGTACAGTAAAAAATACCGCATCCGGAGGTAATGCAATTTACAACAATTCCAAAGGAGGAGTAACTATCAGCGGCGGCACAATACAGGCAACCGGAACCGGTGCGGCAGTTGTTCACGATGGCAACCACATAATAACCATCAGTGGCGGTACGGTAAAAGGAGACGCCACTACGGGCAGAGCGGTTTGGAACAGTTCTACCGGAACAATAAACATTAGCGGCAACTGTACACTTACGGCGCCCCTCGACTGTATTACCAACAACGGTACAGGCACAATAAACATCAGTGGCGGCACAGTTACAACAACCACAACAACCGATAATAGCGCTATTTGTAATGTCTCCACCGGAGCAATAAACGTTAGTGGTGGTACGGTTAATGGTGGAACCAGATATGCCATTTGGAATCATACAAACGGTATAATTACTATTTCGGGAAATGCAACTGTTACCGCTGCAAATACATCTATCACACAAGGCACAATTTATTTGGCATATAACGGTACCTCCAACGACTGGCGGCTTAAAGTTGAAGGAGGCACAGTAAAAAACACCGCCAACAACGGCACTGCAATTCGCAACAATTCCATCGGAGCGATAAATATCAGTGGCGGCACAGTGCAGGCAACCACCGGAAAAGCCATTTTCAACAACTCCACCGGAGCACTTAACATCAGCAACGGTACAGTAGAAACAACCGGTAATTACGGCATAGCGATTTACAACAGTGCCACCGGAGCAATAAACATCAGTGGCAACAGTATAATTAAGGCAACGACAGGAAGTGCCATTAGCAATAATCATAACGGTAAGATTACCATATCGGGCAGCCCGCTTGTAACGTCGGCAAACATAAATAACGGGGGGCAAGAACCCGGCACAATTTATTTACACGAAAATGGTACGGGAACCAGCGTAAGACTTGAAATTACCGGCGGAACAGTAAATAATACAGCAGCCGACGGTATTGCAATTAGTAACACTTCTTCGGGAGCAATAACTATTAGCGGCGGCACTATTTCATCAAACGGATTAGCGATCGATGGCTATCGCACCGGAAAAATCACGGTGTCCGGAGCAACTACGAAAATAACCTCAAGTGGTAGCTCCACGATTAGTTTGAATAGCGATGGTTTAAACGTTGCTGTAAAGCTTGAAATCACAAACGGCATTATTGAAAATACGGGTACCGGACACGCTATTTACAACGCATCCACCGGCGCCATAAATATTAAAGGCGGTTTGGTACGTGCCAAAAACGGCTACGCCGTTAAGAAAACCGGCACAGGCACAACTACCATCAGCGATGTCGGCGTTGTCTTTGCCTACGGCACATCCGATGCAAATGTTATCGAAGGTGTATATACCCGCACCGGTAACGCCATCATAACAGCATGGAATCAGGCAGCAAACCACACCACCTATACTATCGGCACTAACGATGACATTTTTAAACTCCCTGCAGACGCAACAGCAGTATGGGCAATACAGAATGGCAACAACGGTATTTCTGCCTATTACAGTGGCAACAATGCTTTTATAAAGATTGACGGTTTAACGCTCAATCCACCGGTAACCACCTATCACGTAACCGTAGTTAGCGGCACGGGTAGCGGCGACTATGCTGTCGGCGCAAACGTAAACATTACTGCCAACACTCCCCCTTCCGGACAAACTTTCGACAAATGGACAACTACCAACGCCATCACCTTTGACGATGCAAACGCCGCCAGTACCTTTTTCACTATGATTAACGAGGCTGTTACCGTAACCGCTACTTATAAAAACTTGCCCCCCAATGAATACGATATTACCGTTCTGAACGACGGCAACGGTACAGGCGAAGCAACGCCATCTCACGCCACCGCAGGAACCGAAATTATCCTCACCGCAACCCCAAATTACGGCTATCAGTTCGACAAATGGGAAGTTATTGCCGGCGGAATTACCATCAATAACAACAGATTTGTTATGCCCGCCAACGCCGTAACCGTAAAAGCTCTCTTCAAAGTTTTGAATCCGGGCGAATATTCCATCACTGTTTATAACGATGGTAACGGAACAGGAATTGCAAGCCCATCATCAGCAACTCCCGGCACAGAAATCACCCTTTATGCAAATCCTAACAGCGGCTATGAATTTAGAACATGGCAAGTTGTCAGCGGTAGCATTTCCATTGAAAACAACAAATTTATCATGCCCGCCGAAGCGGTAATAATAATCGCTACCTTCAAAGAAACCGTCGGCATAAAAGAATTAGATATTACGAATAACGTGTTACAGGTGTATCCGAATCCAACGTGTGATCAATTACGAATTCTGAATTACGAATCACAAATTACAAATATTGAAATATTTGATATGTCTGGAAAAAACGTATTATCACATACCTTATACCTCACACCGCAAACCGCATTAGATGTTTCCCATTTGTCAAACGGTATGTATCTTATAAAGGTTGGCAATAGAATGGCGAAGTTTGTGAAACAATAACGCTGTGAACCTCCGTGTTCTCTGTGTCTCTGTGTTGAAAAAAAATAGCACAGAGACACAGAGAACATGGAGATTTTCGTGTCCTTTGTGCTTTTTTATGTTCTTTATTAAATTTTAGTGTTATTTATCTCTTTTTTGCCCTTCGTAGTGTCCTATTTTCTAATAACATTTAAACCCAACCCCTACTTTAACAATGTTATTGTGTCCGCTAAAATTAGGATGTATATTTCCAAGAAATGAATAACTTGCATCAATGGTAAAACGCCAGATATCAACTCCTGAACCTAATTGAAAACCTAATTGAAAATCATTTTTTGAGATATGATCCTTGAATTTAACGCAAAATTCGGGTCCTGCAAAAAATCGTATTTTAAACAGTTTAAAATCAATAGCTTTCACTCCAACAAGAACAGGTATATCCAAATGGTGTGACTTATATTCATTAGTTGGACAGGGAAAAGTAACATATCCTCTCGTATTACTTTGATTTCTAATTACATAATTAATTTCATGTTGAAGATACAGGCGAGATATGGAAAACCGGAAGAATAATCCTAAATCAGCGCCGGGTAAAAACTCCGTATAACCTTTTTGATGTATCCATTCATTAGTAATATTAATCGAAATTTTTGGTCCAAAAGCAAAAAACTCTTTTTGAGATCTCTTTTGAGAATTATTCTCTTTTTGAGCATACGTAATGCTTAGAAAGATACAAAAGAAAATGAATACAAGAAAAATGTGTTTGGTTTTTGAATTAATTTTCATATTTATTGTAAAATGATGATGAATCTTTTGAAAGATATATTTTTGCATAAAAAACGTTATTTTTGCGAAAATATTGATTCTCAAAATAAAAATGTCTAATAAACTTTTTTCCATTGCATACTTCCCGCCTGTTGATTATCTGTTTGAAATGAAAAATGCAGACTCTGTTTTAATAGAAACCTGTGAAAATTATCAAAAACAAACCTACCGAAACAGAGCCACCATTCTAACCGGTAACGGATTGTATGACTTAATCATTCCGATTATTAGAAGTGATGTAAAGCAAATTAAAGAGGTACGGATTGACAATAGTTATGAATGGCAGCGTCATCATTGGAAAACCATTGAATCGGCATATAATAATAGCCCTTATTTTTTGTATTACAGAGATTTTTTTGAACCGTTTTTTCTAAAAAAAAGTACTTTTCTATTTGATTTTAATCTGGAGTTACTACATCTGTTAAGAAAGTTATTTTCAATAACAAATCCTGTTTTGTTTACAGAAACTTTTGAGTTACATCCTATCGGTATGGAAGATTTGAGAGGATTTTTTCTGCCTGAAAACAGAACTTTCCGACAAAAAAAAATACAATATCAACAAGTCTTTTCAGATCGCTTTGATTTTGCTGAAAATCTTGCATGTATAGACTACTTATTTACAAAAGGGAGGGATTTTTAACATAAAATTAAAAAAAATGCAAAAACCCCTTGACAAACGCCTTTTCAAAGTGTATATTTGCGCCCTCAAAAAATTACTTGATGAAACTGTCACAATTCAAATATTTCTTACCGCAAGAATTAATAGCGCTACACCCTTTAGCAGAAAGGGATATGTCTCGTTTAATGGTACTTAACCGTAAAACACGCACTATAGAACATCGTACTTTTAAAGATATTTTAGAATATTTTAGCGAAGGAGACGTGTTCGTTGTAAACAACACGCGCGTGTTTCCTGCGCTACTTTTCGGCGAAAAAGAGAAAACCGGAGCCCAAATCCGCGTGTTTTTACTCCGTGAATTGGAAACTGAAAGTCGTTTATGGGACGTTTTGGTTGATCCTGCCCGAAAAATCAGAATCGGGAATAAACTCTATTTTGGAGAGGACAGTAGCCTCGTTGCGGAAGTTATTGATAATACAACTTCACGTGGACGTACCTTACGTTTCCTCTTTGAAGGAACTTACCAAGAGTTTCGTGCTAAATTAAAAGAACTTGGAAATACGCCACTTCCGGAAGATATTTTGCGCTTTAGAGATATTGAACCCGAAGATGAAGCTAATTACCAAACTCTCTTCGCAACCCAGGAAGGTGCGGTTGCCGTTCCTACTTCCGGCTTACACTTCAGCCGCGAACTTATTAAACGTTTTGAATTACAAGGTATTGATATCGTTCCTATTACACTTCACACCGGATTAGGAAATTTCCGCGAAATTGATGTGGAAGACCTTACCAAACATAAATCCGATTCCGAACAAGTAATTATTTCTGAAGATTCCGCAGAAAGAATTAATCGCGCTAAAGATAATGAGAAAAAAGTGTGCGTAGTGGGTACAACTACTGTAAAAGCTTTAGAATCTTCAATTTATCCTACCGGAAAAATTAAATCTTTCGATGGTTGGACCAGTAAGTTTATCTTCCCTCCACACCGCTTCCTCTCCGCTGATGCTATGGTTACTAATTTTCACCCTTCAGAAAGCCCAATGTTGATGATTGTGGCTGCTTTTGGAGGTTATGAATTTGTGATGAAAGCGTATAAAGAAGCCATCGCAGAAAAATATCGTTTCCTCACTTATGGCGACGCGATGTTGATTATTTAGTCACTTTTTATTTAAAATATGCCACATTCTCAGCCAATTGTAATTACAGGAGTGTGTTATTTTGCCTCCGATTTTCATTTTGGCGCCCCAAACGCAGCAATAAGTAGCAAACGCGAACAAACTGTTATTCATTGGTTAGATATTATTCAAAAAGATGCCAATCATCTTTTTCTTTTGGGTGATATTTTTGATTTTTGGTTTGAATTTTCCGGAAAACCTCCCGATTTTTATGAGTCTTTTCTTAATAAAATTGCAGAATTAAGAAAAAAGGATATAGAAATCTATTTTTTTACAGGAAATCACGATATGTGGGTAAAAAACTATCTAATAGAATATCTTGGCATTCATATTTTCAAAAAAAAACAAGAATTTATTATTAATAATAAAAAGTTTCTGTTAGGACACGGAGATGGATTAGGAAGAGGCGAATTAGGATATAAATGTTTGAAAGCCTTTTTAAATTGTAAAATCAATATTTGGTTGTTCGGTCTTCTTCCCCAAAAAACCGGGTTTGCCATCGCACAGTTTTGTTCAAGAAAAAGCCGTGCTATGACCCCTGAATACAAAGAACAATTTATGGGAAATGAAAAAGAACTTTTGGTGCAATTCTGTTTTCAATATCTTAAAAATCACGATATTGATTACTTTATTTTCGGGCATCGTCATTTGCCTTTGGAAATTGCTGTTAATAAGGCTGTTTATTTCAACACCGGAGACTGGCTAAATTATAATACCTATATTAAATACGAAAATACGCCGCTTTTGTGTTGTTTTGATTAACAATTTTTGTATAAAATATCTTTTTTATTTTTTAATTCCTGAACAATTGTTTGGCGATTTCTATACGAAATTATAAAATGCTGATTTTCAATACATACTGTAGTCTCTGTAAAGGAAGTAACATATCCAATATTTATGACCATATTTCTTTTGATTTGAAAGAAGTTATTGGGAGGTAATAAAAGTATTAATTCTCGTAATGTCATTCGAAAAACCAATTCTTCTTTATCCTTCATATTCAAAATAATATGATGCCCGGCTACTATTATAAATTTGATATCTGCAAGGAGTATCAGTTGGTTGTTTATTTTGTGAGGAAATGTTGTTATTTCATTTGTTGACAGTTGGGTTACCCTATTTAATGTTTCCTTGTCAGCATACATTGTTTCAAAACGTTTTATTATTTTCGAAAAATAATATGAAAGTTGCGCCTTATTAGTAAAAAAAACTAAATCTTTATCATAATAATTATGAGCCTCAAGACTATATTTATTTGGATATGCAGTAAGTATAACTACAAAAATCTTCTTTTGTAAATCTTCTAAAAATTGAAAACCATTTATTTCCTGCATTTCAATATCCAGAAAAATTAAGTCAATTTTATGCGTTTGAAGGAAAAGAAGCGCTTGTTTCGGATTTAGAAAAGTAGCAGCACATTCATAATTTGGAAACGCGTTAAAATGGTGTTGCACTGTTAAATGTAATGGATATTCATCGTCAATAATAATATATTTGTATCTCTCCATACTTAATAAGTATTTTTCTGCAAAAATATTTTTTTTTATTTTTGCAGAAACTTTAATAAAATGAAAATAGCAAAAAAAAAATTTCGCTTAAATACAGAAAATTTTTTATCCTTCAAAATTGTTCTTTGGATTGTTGCATGTCTATCATTTTTAAGTGTCTCTATTTTAATACCTTCAACTGAATATGGTATAATAAAAGACTTATTGATTTTATTCACCTTGTTTGTTGTAATAAATTTTCACACTTCTTATTTGTATCAAAAAATTGTAAAAAAAAGTAAATATATTTATTTCATTCTTTTAACCGCTTCTATTCTTTGTTGCGTCTCTTTAGAAATACTCCTCTATAATAAAAGTTGCAATGATATCTATGCTTTCATGGACAAAAGGAGGATATGTCTTTTTTTTGGAATTTATATTTTTATAAGAGATTTTGCTCTTTTCATTTTTTTCTTTTGGGTAGAACATTTTAACCGAATTTTTTTATTGTATAAGAAAAAAGAAAAAATTCACAAGGAAGAAATCGCTTTATTAATTGAAAAACAAGAATTTGAAAAGAATTTTTCAAGAAAAAAGTTGTTGCCTCATTATTTCTTTAATATTTTAGAATACTTAAATTTTGAATTTTTATCTGATAACAGTGATCGTGAAATATTGGATAAAGTAAAATTTATTTTATACTATTTCTTAGTTGACGCAGAAAAAGAGGCAATTGAGTTGGATAAAGAACTTGTATTTTATAAATATTATATTGATTTAGAAAACATTAGACATCAAAAAAATGTTTTAGTAAATTTCAATGTTTTGGGAGAACCTGAAAATTTTATCGTCATTCCATTATTATTTGAACCTCTCATTGGTAATGCAATGAAATATACAAAACACGATGGAACCGGATGGGTAAACATTACAGTGAATACTCAAAATTTTCCTGTATTACAATTTAATTGTAAAAATAATTATGCCAAACCCTCTTCAAGTATAGTTTCATCTGACAATGGATTGAAAATATTGGAACAAAGATTAAATTTATGTTATAAAAATAAATATACTTTATTAATAACGCAAAATTGTGATTCATACGAAGTTGCGTTGTCTATTGAAGTAGTATAATTCTTTTTTTATCAAATCTTGTTTTTGCTTTTTTGCGCTTGCGCCATTTTTGCGCCATTTTTCACGTAATAATAATTTTGTTGTTTTCATAGTTATAATTTTGCGCATATGTTTAATCTAAATACAAGCATTATGAAAGTTTTTAAAAATTACTGTTTTTTAAGTGTGTTTGTACTCGCTTTTATCATTTTTTCTTGCTATCCGAGCGAAGAGACTTCTTCCTCCGATACTAACAATAATGATACTCCGAACCAAAATGTAGCTACATGGATTCGTAGTGATGATCATTCTAAAGGATTCTCACTTAGATTAAGATTTATGCTTGGTCATACGGCTCAACAATGTGGCAATAGATGTGTTAGTTTTCTTGGGCAAAGTTTCCATATTGACTGTAGAGGTTTTGGAAATATTTGCAATAGTGTTGTTAAGGTTGTCGTACATGAAGATGAGGATACCCATGAATTATCATTAACAATCATTGATGAAGATGATATACTTGGTGGATTTGAAATTTTTCCTTTTCCGGATAGATCTCTCTATATTACAAATCCTCAAAACAATACGGAACTTTGGCTTAATATTCCGGAACAGATATTGTCCATTGATGACCTTGAAAAGGAAATAATAATTCACAACGTTTGGTTTTCAGAAGAACAAGAATTAGATAACCAGTAATTTCTACATGTTTTATGATTTTCGAAAATGTCAATTTTTACACAGAATTGACATTTTCTTTTTTTTTGTTTAAAAATTTGATGTTTCTTTGCCGCAAATATTTATTGTATGGCAATTTTACGTTTAACACGTGTTTTTCATTTCGATATGGCGCACGTGCTCCTGAATTATCCCGGAAAGTGTAAAAATATTCACGGACATACTTACAAATTGGAAGTAACGGTTAAAGGAGCGCCCTGTATTGAAGAAACTTCACCCAAAAAAGGAATGCTTATTGATTTCAGCGATTTTAAAAACCTGATTAATAATGAAATAATTAATTTTTGGGATCACGCTTTAATGATACATCGAGATACTGACCCGATATTATTAAGCGCTTTAAAAAATAACTATGAGAAAATTATTATAGTTCCTTTTCAACCTACCACCGAAAATATGATTTGTGAATTAGCTGCCATTATTAAAAAAATATTGCCCTCTGATTTGCAATTGTTTTCATTAAGATTATATGAAACTGAAAATTCGTTTGCCGAATGGTATGACTACGAAAATAAAACCATTTACCATAAAGAATATTAATCTATGATTCTCTTTTTTTCTGAAACTAAATTTCAATTATTGCAAAAACGACTTTTAAAAAATTGGTTGGGTAGGGTAGTGAAACAAGAAAATATGAAGGTTGGAAATATTAATATTGTTTTTTATAATGATGAACAACTATTAGAACTCAATAAACAATATTTACATCACGATACGCTTACTGATATTATTACATTCGATTATTCTGAAGAAAATACCTTAAATGGAGATATTTTCATTTCCGTAGAACGGGTAAAAGAGAATGCACAAAAGTATAACTGCATTTTTGAGGAAGAATTACGAAGGGTAATGGCACACGGTTGTTTGCATCTTTGCGGATATAAAGATAAAACAAATGCAGATACAATACTTATGAAACAAAAAGAAGAAGAAGCATTAATTTTGTTCAACGATCAATACAATTAATGGAAAAACAAATAATTATAAAAATGTTTCACGGGGAACAATGAAAAACAGATACGATATTATAGTGGTAGGAGCAGGGCATGCCGGCTGTGAAGCAGCAGTTGCTGCCGCAAAATTAGGTTCACAAGTTTTGCTAATCAACCTTAATCTTTCCTTAGTGGCGCAAATGTCGTGCAATCCCGCTATGGGCGGCATCGCCAAAGGACAAATAGTACGCGAAATTGACGCGCTGGGCGGTATGTCTGGAATTGTTACCGATAATACTATGGTGCAATTTCGTATGCTTAATCGATCAAAAGGACCTGCCATGTGGAGCCCCAGAGCACAAAGCGATAAGTATGCGTTCTCAATGTTCTGGAAAAAAATATTGGAAAATCAACAAAATTTAGAGCTAAGGCAGGATTGTGTCGTTGATGTTATAGTTGAAAATAACAAAATAAAAGGCGTAAAAACATTACAGGGAAATACAATTTTTGGGAAAAAGGTTATCCTTACTAATGGTACTTTTTTAAACGGTAAAATCCACATCGGAGAGGTATCTTTTACCGGAGGTAGAATGGGAGAACCAAACTCACCGTTTCTATCTGAAAAATTATCTGCATTAGGTCTTCCTGCTAAACAACTGAAAACAGGAACCCCTGTGCGTTTGGACGGTCGCACCATAGATTTTTCTGTTATGGAAGAACAAAAAGGAGACGAAAATCCTGCAAAATTCTCTTTTACAGAAACCCCAAAACTTCAAAATCAATTGAGTTGTTGGATTGTTTATACAAACCAACAAGTACATGATATTTTAAGAACAGGCTTTGAAAAATCACCTATGTTTCAAGGTCGTATTAAAGGAGTTGGTCCCCGATATTGCCCCTCTATTGAAGATAAAATTAACCGTTTTTCGGATAGAGAAAGACATCAACTTTTTTTAGAACCGGAAGGAAGAAATACTAATGAATACTATTTAAACGGTTTTTCTTCGTCTCTTCCGGAAGAGGTGCAAGCCGCAGCATTAAAATATATTCCGGGATTGAAAAATGCTCATATTCTAAAACCAGGATATGCCATTGAATACGATTATTTTGACCCGTTAGAACTATATCCATCATTGGAATCTAAAATATTACCTAATCTTTATATCGCTGGACAACTCAACGGAACTACCGGCTATGAAGAGGCTGCCTGTCAAGGTTTGTTAGCCGGCATCAACGCACATAGAGCCATAAAAGAAAAAGACCCAATTATCCTCTCCCGTTCCGAAGCATATATTGGTGTGCTGATTGACGACCTGACCACTAAGGGCGTACAAGACCCTTATAGAATGTTTACTTCAAGAGCCGAGTACCGTATTTTGTTGCGCCAGGATAATGCGGATACTCGGTTGTCGCCCATTGGACATAAAACAGGATTAATTGATGATAACAGAATGAGAACGTTGGAAAAGAAATATCAACGCCAACAAGATTTAGAATCTTTTCTAACAAAAGAAAATATTAAACCTGAAGAAATTAATTTCTATTTGGAAACTATTGAAACACCGCCATTAACTCAACCTATAAAAATTGCCAAATTATTACTTCGACCGCAAGTAACTTTCAACAACATTATAGAAAATTCTTCTGACGTAAAAAAAGAGATTGAACAATTAAATATGAATGAAGAAGAAGTAGAAAATGTAGAAATTTCTATCAAGTACAGTCCATACATTATTAAAGAAAAAGAGTTGGCAGATAAAATGTCGAAAATTGACAATGTGAAAATACCAACCAACATTGATTACAATTCTTTCGTTTCACTCTCGTTGGAGGCTCGGGAAAAATTATCGAAAATAAAACCACAAAATTTGGGACAAGCCTCGCGCATTAGCGGAGTCAATCCGGCAGATATTGCTATTTTGTTGATGTCCCTGAAATAGTGGTTAGTGATTAGTAATTAGTGATTAATAATTGATATTTTCATTATTTCATTGATTATTAGCATTTTAAAAACATTGCATTAAAACGCAGAAAAAAATTTTTTAATATTAAGTATCCAAAAGAGGTAAAAATGGCTTAAATGGGCTTATTTTAAATTTTGCACCAAAAATTAGAATGTTTACATTTTATTAGGCATGCGTAGCTCGGTAGAACAGGGGATACCACGCCAAAATCGCATGCCGTCAGGTATGCGTACAAAATTAGAGGTTGCATACCTACAGCATGCCATTTGTGGTAAGATTACGGCATTTTCTACCGAGCCTTGCATCCCATACGGGATGCAAGTTCTAACCTTGTTCAACAAAGTAATTTTTCCGATTTGTTAACATTTTCACTGTATTTTTTACATAATCAATGCAAGGTAAATTCTGCCATAGCGCCACAAAGGTTTCGCCCTTCTTTAAGATTTCACCTCACTCTTAATTTCCCCTTTAAAAAATTTAGTCGTAATTAATTCGCCCTCTGCTACTTCATCGGCGTTGCGTATCGCTTTTCCGTTTTTCATCGTAATACTGTAACCACGTTTCAAAATATTTTCCGGATGCAATAATTCAATTTTGGTCTCCGCATGATGAAGCGCCGTTTGTTGGTTTACTAAATACCGAAGAGCTGAATTTTTAATAGAGTGTTCAAAATTTTGAGTCTCATTTTTTTTCTTTAACAAATTTTGAAGCGACGAATTTTGGATACGCTGTCCTAACGTTTGTATCTCTTTTTCTTTTTGGCGATTATATTTTTCAATAATCATTATTAATTGTTGAGAAATTTTGGAAAAATAAAACTCTTTTTCCTGTAATAGTGTGTTCGCCTGTTTTAATAAATTCTGTTTACATTCGTCAACAATGGCTGAAAAGTTATGAAATTGCTGAATTAAAAAGTATGCCACCTCCGTAGGGGTAATTTTGTTGGCAAATGCCACCATATCGGTAACGGTTTCGTTGGTAGAATGTCCAATGCCGGTAATAACAGGCAGGGGGAAAGTAGCCACAGCGGCGGCGAGGTTATAGTCATCGTAACAACTCATACCTACATCGCCGCCGCCGCCCCGCACAATCACCACACAATCAAACTCCTGCTGCCTGTTAGCAATTTGCGACAACTGATGCGGCATCGAAATCAATGCCTTATCGCCTTGCAAAATAGAGGGAAACAAAGTGCATTCAAATCGGTACTGCCAACTGTTTTGTTGTAAGGTAACCATAAAATCGCTGTAACCTTTGCTGGTTTCCACAGAAATAACGGCAATCTTTTTAGGTAATAAAGGAAGTGTCTTTTGCTTGTTTAAGAAAAAAATCTGCTCTTTTTTAAGTTTTTCAATCACTGCACATTTGTTTCGCGCCATCTCGCCCAAAGTGTAAATCGGCTCAACGTCCTGAATATACAAACTCAATCCATGCTGCGCGCTAAATTCAACAGTAGCCAAACACAAAATGGTAATATCCTCTTTCAGCGGCTCTCCTGTAATGGTAACAAACCGTTCATTGATACTGCGAAACTGCGTTGCCCAAATAATGCCGCGCAATTGCGCTTTTATTTTTCCGTTCTCTTTCTCTACCAACTCCGGATAACAATGTCCGGAATGCGGATAATAATTGAGTTTAAGCACCTCAGCCTTAATATAATAAGCACGATTATAATTTTTTGCAATTACACTTTCCAAACTTTTGGTGATTTCAGAAAGTGCGTAAACAGGTCGGTCGTGAAAGGTTTCGCGTGGTGTCAAGGATTATTCTTTTACAATAGTCATTTCATCTACTATATGTTTCGCACCGCCAAACTTGTCAATGATAAACAAAATATAACGAATATCCACATTGATACATCTTTGTAGCACAGGTTCAAAGAAAATGTCGCCGCTCATGGCTTCCCAATTGCCGTCGAAAGCACAGCCAATCAACTGTCCTTTCCCATTAACAATCGGTGAGCCGGAGTTTCCACCTGTTATATCATTGGTTGACAAAAAATTGACACGAATTTGCCCGTTTTCGGCATATTGACCGTAGTCTTTATTTTTGTATAAAGTTTTCAATTTTTCAGGAACAATAAACTCATAACTGTTGGGGTCTTCTTTTGCCATAACGCCGTCTAACGTAGAATAAAATTTAGCGTGTAAACCGTCTTTAATCGGATAACCATCTACTTTACCATACGTTAAACGAATTTGGCTGTTGGCATTGGGCGCATACAATTTGTTGGGATTCATTTCCAACAACCCTCTCACAAACAAACGGTTTGCTTTGTTAAGCACTTCGTATTGAGCCGTTAAGGGTTCCCGTTTTTTATTGTAAAAATCTATAAACATATTATACCACGAATATGGCAGATCATTATCCAAAATTTTTGTAGTTGGGTTTTGTAAAAATTTTTCTATGGAGGTTTTATCAGAAAAAACGGTCTTTTTATACAACTTTTCCGTTAATTTAACAAAATCATTTTTAGATTTTTTAACAGCATCGTTAAACGCCTGGGGGCGCTGGTCTGGCGTAGTTTCATTGTAAAACAGTTCAAACAGTTTGGCAGTGGTGGCTTTGTCCACATTTAGATTATAATTTTTGAAGAAAGATTCTAATCTCGATTTTACAGAAGTTAAACGTATTTCCAATTGTTTCTTTTCGCTATCCGTAATGGTATTTTCATCTTGCTTTTTCAACAAATCGTAAACCGATTTGAATTGACCCGCCAAGGAAAAAATCTCAGGTCCGGAAAAAATTGCCTGACTGTAGAGGTTATTAAATTTTTCTAATTTTGAAATTTCCGAATAGGCGCTTGCTATATCCGGAAGTGTTTTAGAATACTCTTTTTTGTTATTTTGATTTATCCAATTTTGAAAATCGTCCTCAATTTGTTTCTTTTTATCAAACACTTTATTATTTTTAAGTTGTTGTGTTTGACCAATATAGTATTTCCAATAATTGGCAATTCCGGCATATTTTGAAGCATATTGCAAATTAATCACCGGGTCGGCTCTCCTAAATTCGCGCCACGAAGTAAGTTTGGTATCACGAACTTTAACAATAGTAGGATTTTTCTCTTCAATAGCCATTTTCACGCCGTAAGAGGATAGAAATCTGTCGGTTGAGCCCGGAAATCCCATAATCATCGCAAAATCTCTATCTTTAACTCCGGCGATAGAAATTGGGAAATACCATTTCGGAGCCAAAGGAATATTATCTTCCGAATAAGCGGCAGGGTTTCCGTCTTTATCGGTATAAACTCTAAATAGGGAAAAGTCTGCGGTATGGCGGGGCCACGTCCAGTTGTCGGTATCTCCGCCGAATTTGCCCATACATTCCGGCGGAACGCCTACCAAACGCACATCGCGATATATTTGATAGATAAACATATAGTACGCATTACCGTTAAACATATTGGCAACCCGCACACTATATTTATTATTTTCACTGTACTCCTTTTCTAATCCCTGTCTGCGTTTGATAATACTGTCGCTACGTTGCTGTTCAGACATATCGTCATTGAGTTCCGATAAAATAATATCCGTAACATCTTCCATACGAATAAAGAAGGTTACATTAAGTCCGGGGCAGGGGAGTTCATCGGCGTGCGTTTTTGCCCAAAAGCCGTTGGTAAGGATGTTGTTTTCGGGAGTAGAAAGCCCTTGCACTGTACCATAGCCGCAGTGGTGGTTGGTAAGCAACAATCCTTTATCTGAAATGATTTCGCCGGTGCAGCCGCCCCCGAAAATCACGACGGCATCTTTCATAGAGGCATTGTTAATGCTGTAAATGTCTTCAACAGAAAGGGTTAATCCCATTTCTTGCATTTTTTCAATGTTTTTGTTGAGCAGTGATAATAACCACATGCCCTCATCGGCTTTTGCAATGAAAACCGATAAAATAATACTGATGATGATGATAAATTTTTTCATAAATAGAAATTTTTTTAAGGTTAAGAAACTAAAGGATTAAGAGGTTAAGGGGTGTTTATAAAGGAACTTCCCCAAATATTTTAAATATTTTTTTTTCAAAACAGATTTTAATGGTTTAACCGTATTTTTCTCTACATCAATCCGTTGTATATTAAACGGGATTGTGTCATTCTTCAGACCCGCTGTGCCAAAACTTACATCAACATCAGATTTTATCTCCTCAAAAAATTCTTTAGAGACTTTATAATCAGTAAAAGGAAAGGCAAACAACCTCAACTTTTGAGTTATGATAGATGATACAAACTCCAAACTTTCACGAGTTTGGCGCAATTGCTCTGCTAAGGGTACTTTATAAAAATAAGGGTGGTCAATGCTGTGCGCACCGATGGTAAAACCTTGATTACTCAATGTTTTTATTTGTTTTGTGGTTAAATAAGGCGTTTCTTCATTGAGAAAATTAATAACTTTTTGTGCTGAAAAGTATTGAAACAATGTTTCTTTATCTTCATACGAGCACGCAAGTATTGCCGTTTTCAAATCATTTGTCAGTTTATTTTCCTTTTTTAGACTTTCAATTGCCAAACTTGCGTGATAGCGGTAAAACAACGCTTTGTTATCCACAAATCCTGAATTTATAAAAAAGGTAGCCGGCACACCTTTCTGCAACAAAACAGGGGCAACAATTTCATACATCTCTTTCAATCCGTCGTCAAACGTTAAATGAAAAACAGGCTTTTTAGGGATAATTTGATTAATATGAAAATGATATAGCGTTTCGGCGTCAATCGGCTCAAGATGTTGCAACAAAAAATCTAAATCCTGCTGAAACTCTTTAACCGTTTTCATTCGGTAAAGATGTTTGATGTGAGGCAAAGGTTCTTCTGCTACCGTGTGATAGAACGGGAGGAGGATTTTTTGTTTGGTAATTTTTTGCAGTATATTAATCAATTTCATTTATTTCCAAAAACAAAAACGTTTAATAAAATCATTAATACTCCAACGTTTCACTTCATAATAGAAATTTAACTGAGCGCCAAAATTGTCGTAAAAACGTGCAATCGTTGGAATGATAGAGCCGTAACAGTCAAATAATGAATTGCTATTCGCATTATTTTGAATGATTTCATCTATCATTCTAAACATAGCCAAAGTCACTTTCCCTTCTTGATTTGATACAGGCATCCAATAAATTAATCTTTGTCGGGAATGAAGTAAACATAATGCAGCAATTATCTTATAATCTGCATTATACGCACCATAAATAGTTGCTTTTCCTCTTTCCACAACATCGTTAACTAATTTATTTACTTTCTCTTTCGGTTCACTATAGTTTTTCTCTGTAGTATGATAAAATTCTAAGAAATCATTTGCCGATACATCAGTTTTTATTTTCATATCATAACTATGCGCCTTCTTTATATTTCGCTTTGTATTGGTTGAATACACAGAAAAAAGAGTGTTATAGTCTTTATTTAAGTCAAGTATAAAATTAGGTTGTTTTGTTCCCTTATGATATGGATTTTGTTCATTCAAACATAAATGGTAACTGCGATAGGGTATTTTTTGAATAAAATGTTCGATAATATTTTCATCAATATGCTGCGATGAAAAAATACCCAATTGTTGTGTTAATGGTGGTTGTACTAAAAAAGCGATACCATATTTTTTCTTAACAGGCAAAGGCATTACATATTCATAATCTCCGGAAACCAGCGCCTCCCAGTTTGGGGATACTATATCCAAATACCAACTTTCGGCATATACCAACGAGTTGCACGCATTCAGTATGCAGGCGTCCCATTTTTGGCGGTTGATTTTGGTGTGTGGTAAATGCGTGATTTCCATTGTTGAAATAAGAATTGAGTTACCCTGCAAATAAACATGAAATTTTTAAATTACGCAATGTAAATATATAAATCCGTTTTGTTGTAAAATCAACGCGCAATCACCTCTAACAATATCTTTTCTTCTTCTTCCCAGCAAAATTTCTCGGCAACTTTGGCAAAATGGTTGGTATCAAATCCTTTTGCAAAAAAATCGTTTATCACTTCTGCCAAATATTCCGGTTCGTAATGGTTAATCAAAATTCCGGTTTTATGGGTTTTAACGATATTTGCAATTTCGGGAAAATCGGTTGCCAGCACGGGCACGCCGGCTTGTAAATAATCAAAAATTCTGTTCGGCAATGCGTAATAGTAGTTTAAGCCTCTGTGTTCTAACAAGCAAAGTCCCAAATCTGCGGAGGGGGTGTATTTGTGTAGTTCTGCACCCGCTATGCGACCGGGAAAGAAAACTTTATCGGTAATTTTCAAGTCATTAACTCTCTTTTTGAGTGCGGCGGCAATATCTCCATCGCCAATAATCACCAACACTGCATTTTCAATAAACGACATAGCGTCAATGACCCATTCCAATCCGCGCCCAACATTCAAAGCGCCCTGATACAGAATGATTTTCTTGTTTGAATAATCAAGCAACTTTTCGCCTGTATATTTTAACAGATACGGCACATTTCGTACCACTTTCATTTGAATATGGTATTTTTCATTGTAATAATCTGCAATAGGTTGGCAAACGGTGTAACAATGTTTGAGATGCGGAAAAATCCAATCTTCAATTTTTTGCCATACTTGTTTCACTTTGGGGCGGTGCATCAATTCCGGCACTTCCGGAAACAATTCGTGCGCATCGAAAACCAATTTTTTATGTCGGATTTTATTCACTAAATAATTGGCAAGCAGAGTATCGGTATCGTTAGATAACAAAATATCCGCTTTCGAGAACATCAATAAGAAAAACAATCGGATATTATATTCCGCATAAAAGAGAGCCGAGCGATTGAAAATAAGTTTTAATCTTTTGTGTTTGAACGGCAAATCAAGGGGCGCGCTCTTTTTCAATTTTCTTCCTATCAATAACACATCAAATCCATACTTTTGACAACTCTGCGCTACCTTTAAAACACGCCGGTCGCCGTATAAATCATTAGTAACCGAAATAATAATGTGTTTCATCTAAACATGTTGCACTAAATAGCCCAATTTATATAAATCCAATCTGAAGAGCGAGGGAGTTTTTAAGATTCTATTTTTCAGATTTTTAAGAAATATTTTGTAAAATATTCGGAGTACCGGAATGATTTTCATTTTTTTACATTTGAAATAGGTAGCCATCAATCTGTTTTCATTCACGAAACTTGAATCAATTTTGTTTGAATTTAACAGCGAAATTAAATTATCAATAGAGGTTTCCACTTTTTTCAAATAATCTTCATTATTGTCCAAACCATCGTGATACAGCGCATTATTAATGTGCACAACAGGGATATTAGCATTTCTCAACTGATTACCGAAAAAAGTATCTTCATTGCCATAAGTAGAAAACGATTCGTCAAATTTTACGACTTCAAATATAGATTTAGAGAAGATTGCATTAAAAGAGGTGAAAGACTTATAAGGTTTTCTGTTTCTAAGATCTGCATCTGTAGATTCTCGTTTTTTGCCGTAATACCAGCGCAAATAATATTTTGGGTTTGGTTTTTGCGGACGATATGCCACGCCGCCAATGATGCACACCGGCGAGATATTTCTGGATATTTCTACAATGTAATTATTGATGTAAGTTGAATACAACACGGCAGCATCACAATCCATAAATAACAGGAAAGGGTAATTTGCTTTTTCAACTAACAGATTTCGCATTTTTGCTCTTCCAATATTTTCAGGCAGAGAAAAATAGGTAACTCCTTGCAAGGTTGTTAGTTTTTCATTGCCCTGGCGTTCTGTCGAAGCGTCATCGCCCAAAATAATTTCAAAATCCACATTGGCATACAAAAGCTGGGCGTGCAAATCCTTCACTAATTTGGCTACATTAAAATTGTAAATGGGTATTAGTACTGAAATCATAATCCTGAATCTATAATTTTACCGTCTTCAATGAGCAAAGAGCGGGAGGGGAATTTGTCAATCATCATAAAGTCGTGTGTAGCAATTAAGACGGTAGTTCCTTTTTTATTAATATGGTGAAATATTTGAAAAATTTCCTCAGAAGTAATAGGGTCTAAGTTTCCGGTAGGTTCGTCGGCAATCAGGAGTTCAGGGTCGTTCAGCAAGGCTCTTGCAATGCACACCCGTTGTTGTTCGCCTCCTGAAAGTTGATGCGGATACTTAAAATGTTTAGTGCCCAACCCTACCTTTTCCAGCGCTTTCATTACTCTTTCCTCACGCTCGTTCTTGTTTTTCCATCCAATGGCTTTGAGGGCATTGTCCAGGTTATCAAAAACCGTTTTTTCGGCTAAAAGTTGGTAATCTTGAAAGATAATTCCTAATTTTCGACGCAAATAGGGGATCTGTTTTGTTTTAATGGTTTTCAAATTATAACCGACAATTTCTGCCTGTTCGCCATACGCCTTTTCATCGGCAATTAAAAGTTTGAGAATGGAAGATTTTCCTGTGCCCGTTTTACCAATCAAATACACAAACTCACCTTTATGAATGGTAAGCGATAAATTATGCAAGATCATCAATTTTTTTTGATAGATATCAATATTTGTTAATGTGATGATGGGGGGTTGTGGAGTCGTCAAATCTTCCATTGGATAACCTTTAAATCTTAAATTTTAATTTTTTTAAATATCAATTTTGGCGTAATGTGCATTTTTTTCGATAAACTCGCGTCTTGGAGGAACTTCGTCGCCCATCAACATCGCAAACACACGGTCGGCTTCTGTTAAGTTGTCAATCGTTACCTGGCGCAAAGTACGGGTTTCGGGGTTCATAGTAGTTTCCCAGAGTTGCGTTTCGTTCATTTCTCCCAAACCTTTATAGCGTTGCACGTGTAGTCCGCCTGTATTAGCCCCGTCGTTGGTAAATTCGGCGGTTACGGTTTCCCGTTCTTTATCCGACCATACATAACGTTCCTGTTTTCCTTTCTTAATTAAATAGAGTGGTGGGGTAGCAATATAGACGTGTCCGAACTCGATAAGTTCTTTCAGATGGCGGAAGAAGAAAGTGAGAATCAGTGTAGCAATGTGGCTTCCGTCCACGTCGGCATCGGTCATTATGATTACTTTTCCGTAGCGCAGTTTTTCCAAATTTAAGGCTTTGCTGTCTTCTTCCGTACCGATACTTACACCCAGAGCAGTGAAGATATTCTTAATCTCTTCGCTTTCAAAGATTTTGTGAGGCATTGCTTTTTCCACGTTCAGGATTTTACCGCGCAGAGGAAGTATTGCCTGAAATTTACTGTCGCGTCCTTGCTTGGCAGTACCGCCTGCAGAATCTCCTTCGACTAAGTACAGTTCACATTCTTCCGATTTTTTGGAGGAGCAGTCCCAAAGTTTGCCGGGGAGACCGCCACCGCCGAACACGTTTTTACGTTGCACCAACTCTCTGGCTTTGCGGGCGGCGTGCCGTGCCGTAGCCGCCAAAATCACTTTATTTACAATCTCTTTCGCATCTTTTGGATTTTCTTCCAAATAGTTACGCAACATCTCGCCCACCATTTGATCCACAATGCCCATTACTTCGTTGTTGCCCAACTTGGTTTTGGTTTGTCCTTCAAATTGCGGTTCTGCTACTTTCACGGAGATAATTGCCGTTAATCCTTCACGAAAGTCATCGCCTGAAATCTCGATTTTCTGTTTTTCCAATTTTTCAAGCATTTTACTTTCGTCGGCATATTTTTTTAGCGTTCTGGTTAATGCGCGCCTAAAACCGGCAAGGTGCGTACCACCTTCTATTGTGTTGATATTGTTTACGTAAGAATGAATATTTTCGGTAAACGACGTATTATACTGCATCACAATTTCCACCGGCACATTATCTTTTTCGCCTTCCATATAGATGGGGTATTCCATAATCTTTTCGCGTCCGCCATCCAAATAGTTGATAAAATCTTTCAACCCTTCTTCCGAATAGTATATATCTTTTAAAAACGTTCCGTTCTCTTTTTCTTCGCGTTCATCTACAATTTCGAGGGTAATTCCTTTGTTTAGGAATGCCAGCTCTTTTAAACGTGTGGATAAAGTGGTAAACTTATATTCAAGAGTAGTAAAAATAGAATTGTCGGGTTTAAACCAGATTAGTGTGCCGCGGTAATCTGTTTTTCCTGCCTCTTTTACCGAATACACAGGTTTTCCATATTCAAATTCCTGTATGTAATGAATTCCGTTTCTAAATACTTCAGCCCGTAATTTTGCGGAGAGGGCATTTACACACGAAACGCCAACACCGTGCAACCCGCCGGAAACTTTGTAAGAGTCTTTGTCAAACTTACCGCCGGCGTGCAGCACCGTAAGCACCACTTCCAATGCGGAGCGTTTCTCTTTTTCGTGATAATCTGTCGGGATTCCGCGCCCGTTGTCCAATACGGAAATAGAATTATCTTTATGAATAGTAACCCAAATGTGGTCACAGTGTCCGGCTAATGCTTCATCAATGGAATTGTCCACCACTTCATATACCAAATGGTGCAATCCGCGTTCGCTTACATCGCCAATATACATAGCAGGACGTTTACGAACAGCTTCAAGACCTTCCAATACCTGTATGTTTTCTGCAGTATAATCAGTAGGTTGTTGGAGGTCTTTGTTTTCTAAATCACTCATAGTTAAAAATAAGATGTTTTTTTCAAAAAGGGTGCAAATATAGTAAAAAAAATAAAGCGGTGTTTTGAGTTTGTGTGTTTAAGTTTGCAATAAAAATAACGCTGTAAGAAAAAAAATTTTATTATTAAAACGAAAAAGGCTTCCGTGTTTGGAAGCCTTTTTGTATATAAAGAGGAATGAATAGATGTAGCAAACAAAATATATCGAACGAGTTGCTCCAGAAAGGAGGTATTCCAGCCACACCTTCCGGTACGGCTACCTTGTTACGACTTAGCCCCAGTTACCGGTTTTACCCTAGGCCGCTCCTTACGGGCACGGACTTTAGGTACCACAGGCTTCCATGGCTTGACGGGCGGTGTGTACAAGGCCCGGGAACGTATTCACCGCGCCATGGCTGATGCGCGATTACTAGCGAATCCAACTTCACGGAGTCGAGTTACAGACTCCGATCCGAACTGAGATCGGCTTTTGAGATTGGCATCCCCTCGCGGGGTAGCTGCCCTCTGTACCGACCATTGTAGCACGTGTGTAGCCCCGAACATAAGGGCCGTGCTGATTTGACGTCATCCCCACCTTCCTCTCTACTTGCGTAGGCAGTTCACTCAGAGTCCCCATCTTAACATGCTGGCAACTAAGTGTAAGGGTTGCGCTCGTTGCAGGACTTAACCTAACACCTCACGGCACGAGCTGACGACAACCATGCAGCACCTTCACAGTGGTCCGAAGACTAACTAGTTTCCTAATTATTCCACTGCAATTCAAGCCCGGGTAAGGTTCCTCGCGTATCATCGAATTAAACCACATGCTCCTCCGCTTGTGCGGGCCCCCGTCAATTCCTTTGAGTTTCAACCTTGCGATCGTACTCCCCAGGTGGATCACTTATCGCTTTCGCTTGGCTACTGAGCATTGCTGCCCAACAACGAGTGATCATCGTTTACAGCGTGGACTACCAGGGTATCTAATCCTGTTTGATCCCCACGCTTTCGTGCATGAGCGTCTGTATTAAATTCGTTACCTGTCTTCACGATCGGCGTTCTGTGACATATCTATGCATTTCACCGCTACACATCACATTCCGGCAACGTCATTTAAACTCTAGTTCGGCAGTATCAAAGGCAGTTTTGCTGTTAAGCAGCTAAATTTCACCCCTGACTTACCGATCCGCCTGCGCACCCTTTAAACCCAATAAATCCGGATAACGCTTGCATCCTCCGTATTACCGCGGCTGCTGGCACGGAGTTAGCCGATGCTTATTCATCATATACTTGCAGGCGGGGACACGTCCCCGCGGTTACTCTATGATAAAAGAAGTTTACAATCCATAGGACCGTCTTCCTTCACGCGGCATGGCTGGGTCAGAGTTGCCTCCATTGCCCAATATTCCCTACTGCTGCCTCCCGTAGGAGTCTGGACCGTGTCTCAGTTCCAGTGTGGGGGGTAATCCTCTCAGAACCCCTAATCATCGTCGTCTTGGTGAGCCGTTACCTCGCCAACTAACTAATGATACGCATGCCCATCCTCAATCAATAAATCTTTAAATATTAAAAGATGCCTCCCAATATTATTATAGAATATTAGCGCTAATTTCTCAACGTTATGTTCCAATTGAAGGTAGGTTGCATACGCGTTACGCACCCGTGCGCCACTCGTCAGCACCTATTGCTAGGCCTGTTACCGTTCGACTTGCATGTATTAAGCCTGCCGCCAGCGTTCATCCTGAGCCAGGATCAAACTCTCCATAATAATTAATATGTGTAATTTAA
>Ga0268262_10000149_pt1 | contig 89766 bp, 84 predicted proteins | sample TergutNc150P3_FD_190354 | JGI IMG/M metagenome (GOLD analysis project Ga0268262, IMG submission 190354) | Nasutitermes corniger P3 segment gut microbial community from laboratory colony in Florida, USA - Nc150 P3 (SPAdes) (version 2) | ecosystem: Host-associated > Arthropoda: Insects >... | reverse complement strand
AACTACCCAATTAAAGCCCTGGATAAATAAGTTTGATAACATATTTTTGTAAAGTCGTTTAACTATTTGTAATTATTTCCTCGTTTGTTTTCGCTGGTTTTTTTGGTTCTATTCGCTGGCGCGTTCATCTTTGATCTGGATAACACCCTGTATTCAGTAAACTCTGGCGTTGAAGACATTATTCTTCGCAGGCTAAGGGAATACACTTCATCATGGCTTGGTATAAGCTGGGAAGAATGTGAGCCTCTCTGGAGAACGGGGCTGAAAACTTACGGGACAACTCTGGAGTGGCTTATCGAAGAAAAAGGCTTTACCGCGAAAGACGAGTACTATGCCCATATTCATCCTGAGAACGAGGCAGATTCACTAAAGCCCGATCCTGAACTGCGGCGTTTTATAGAAAGCCTTCCATGCTCTTCTTCAATACTGACCAATTCCCCGCTCTTTCACGCGGAAAGAATCATCAAAAAACTTGAATTGGAAGGGGTTTTTCAAAACGTGTTTACCTTAGAAGATAATGACCTAAAGGGTAAACCTCACGCTTCGTTTTTTTACCGGGCGTTGAACTGCCTGGGTTTAAAGCCTGATGAAGCGCTTTTTATTGACGATATTCCGCGCTACGTGGAAGGCTACATTGCTATCGGCGGCAAAGGTCTGCTTCTGGACGAAAGAAACAAATACACATGGTATACCAATGAACGCATTAAAGACCTAAAAGAGCTATTAATTTTTTTGGACTAATTACGTTACCTAAATTTTCACCACGAACCAACGCGAACCATCACGAACATTGATAAAACCGAAGAAATTCCTCACGCCTTTTGAACCGAAGGTAGAGCTCGTGGAGTTCTTAAAGAATTGTAATTGATTAGTATGCTAAGCGCATCTTTCATGATCATTTCCGTTAAAAAAAGCATAGTAGAAGAGGCGCAACGTTCTAAATAAGCGTCGCCCTTTGCGTGCTTTGCGCCTTGGCGTGATGATCTTTTCAAGAAATTTTTCGTGGTAAGATCTTCCAGTCGTACATACCCTACCCCATACTCCCCATAAACGAGTTAATTTCCGCTTCACAGCTTCTCATCGCAAGTATTGTTTGCTCAATGAGCTTGTCCATGTCCCAGCCCAGATCGGCGGCTCCCCTTTCTATTGTTTCCCTGTTGCAGCCGGCTGCAAAATTCAAAGTTTTGAATTTTTTCTTGACGGATTTTAATTCCATGTCCATCACGCTTTTGGAAGGCCTGATTATCGCGGCTGCCCAAATAAGGCCTGTAAGTTCATCCGCGGCATAGAGCAGCTTTTCCATAAGGTGTTCCGGCTTTTCTTTTGCGCCTGTCATGCCCCAGCCGTGGCTGCAAACCGCGTGGATGAGCGCCTCGTCGGCGCCTGCGTCCGCAAGCAATTGACGCGCCTTTACGCAGTGTTCCTCAGGGTATTCGCCGAAGTCAATGTCGTGAAGCATACCTGTAATTGCCCAAAAGTCCGCCTCATCGCCAAAACCCAATTCTTTGGCATACCACTTCATAACCCCTTCTACGGTCAGAGCGTGTTGAATATGAAACGGGTCTTTGTTAAATTTCAGAAACAAATTCCAGGCCTGCTCCCTGGTTAAAGATGATTTTAGCGCCATGGCCTATTGTAACTAAAACAATGGTCAAGGACAAGTCAGATTATAATCATCCCAGAGCAACGGCACTTATTTTGTGACAGTAGAAAGCAGTCGAAGGGGGCGTTGCGGACTGCGGAAACGCTTGTAGAATCCGGCTATGAAGCCGCCCAACACTTAAAGAAAAGAGCTAAGACTAAAATGCGACTTTTTCACTTTAAGTGTTGGGCATTAATTCCACTTTATGACGAACGTTTTCTCCCTCGTCTTCCTAGACCGGGGAATTCCAAATGTTTCCGCAGTCCGCAACGCCCTCTCCGACCGACATTCACTGCCAAAAGGCAACAGCATTTACTCTGTTCCGTGGTTACAATAGGAATAAGGCAGAAAAGGGGACAGTGCGAGGCTGTCAAAATATTATGGGGTTCTCCGGCGGAGAAGACGAGCGAACAAAGGCTTGCCGATGACGTGGAATGGATGTCTGACCACTGGTTCTGTTTCAGCAGTTTATTCACTGCCCAAAAATACAGTGGTCAGACTGCTTCGTAGTCCGGGTTCCCCCATCTGTTTTGGCAGACACGCACTGTCCCCTTTAATAGTTTACTTGCTATTGGTGTGTACGTGATAAAGTAAATGCTGTTGCCCTATTAGCGTCCGGCGACAGTATCGGCATAAACCGGATTTTTGAAAGAAAGGCACACGTCCAGATTTTTAAGGATAGTTACCGAAGCCAGACAGTTATCGTTAAAGTGCCATTCGGTAAAGTAAAAGGCCTTTTCAGCGCCTATTGCCTCAATTTCCCTGCCGTCGCCTTTTTTGTAAGGGGTTTCATAGTATTCAACCGCCGTGTCGGGCATACCGTAGCGCCTGAAAAGAACTTTTCTGTAATTGTCATATTTTGGTATTGCAGTGGAATCGGTAGAAGTATAAATCACGTTGCCGCAGTAAAAGCGGTTGACCCTGTTGAAGAACAGCATGATCACCGCTTCTTCTCCCTCATATTTGGCAACAGACATAAGGCATTTTTCATCCTTAAAGGTTTCAAACCCCCTATCCTTAAAAATAGCTTCCGCCCTTTCTATGGATGTACCCCAGGGTATATCCCAAAAATGGCTGAGGGCTTTTTTGTTTTGGGCAAAACAGACTACGGGAATAAAAAGCATAATTAGCGCTATTCTTTTCATATTATGATTATCGGCCTAAGAAAGAAATGCTTAAAGCCTGCAATTCTAATACTTCTTCATATTTTACCACGAACGATCACTAACCAACACGAACATCAATAAGATGTGCAGTAAAAGTTCGTGGGGTTAGCGTGGTTAGTGGTAAATTTTTTGTAAAAATTTAGCTTTTGCAAGGTGCTACCGCTTTGCGTAAGTATCGTTAAGCTTTCCGCCGTTGTTGGGTTTATCGCCGGTAATAGTGATGTTTTGTCCGTTTTCGGTAATGGTAATTTTCATTCCGTCACTGCGCGTCCAAATACCGTTAAGCGAGAAGTCGCCGCCTTGCTTTGTCCAGGTGTTGCTTCCGGCTTGCCGCGTGTAAGTTCCCGCGCCTCCGGCACTGTACTTGGCAACTAAATCGCCCGGAAATATTGAGTTACCTAATGCACTACCGTTAATTGCAGTAAAATCACTACCACCAAAAGTAACACTGGTTAGGGCTGGACAAGGATTGAAACCCCAAGAGTACCACTTCACGCCAGCGGGAATGGTAACGCTGGTGATTTTGTCGGCAACGGCAAAAGAACCAATTACCACAGGTAGGCCCTCGTAGGTAGCCGGAATGACCACCGCGCCGCTTATGTCCTTATTTAGCGGTTCGGCTTGATAACTATTGTAAGTGCCGCTTAACTTGGTTATTTTCAGCTTATCCAGCGTTGGCGCTTGCGCAAAGAGCGCGCTTGTCCCGATAATTGCGAGCAATACAAGGCTCATAAATACTTTCTTTTTCATCTTTTTTCTCCATAAATTAATATATGCAGCCCTGGCTGTCTGCTATCCAACGGATAGCTTCGGACAGCTTACAGGCGGTATTAGCTTTCAGCCTAAAACTCTTTTGTTACGGCGGTGAAACTGAAATACCGAACCAGAGTTCGTTGCTTGTCATAAGTAACGTGCTTTTTCCTGAATCACATCCAAATAATCGCAAAATAACACCCGATTACCGATAGTTGCTCATAAAATACTAAGCATTAATCGGTTTGTCAAGTGGGAAAAATAGGTAATTATTATTTGATGACAGAATATGAAAAAATTAGGCATGATATTTATAAAAAATTTGAAGGAATACCGTAAAAAATGCGGTTATACTCAGGCTCAACTTGCTGAAAAGGTCAAAGTTACCCCAAATTATATAGGTATGCTTGAAATGGGTCGTAATTTTCCTACTACTGACCTTATAGAACGTATTGCCAAAGCTTTAAATATAGAAATGTACGAATTGTTTGTGGAGTCGCTTTCTCCTGCAAAAGAGTTGGAAAAGTTACGTAATGATATAATGCTCGAAATAAAGAAAACAATTACCGAGACCGTAACTGAAACAGTTAGAGAAGCATTTAATGAAAACATGATAAATTGCTCTCAAAAATCAAAATAACTTTTTTTGAGGTCATGCTCCGTAAAGGCGAAAGGGAGTTTACGTCTTACACCCCAACTTGAAGGCGCCTCTGCGTCTTAGAAAGTTAAGAACCCAAAGAGTAGGATTTCGGGATAGTCCTATTCCAGCCCGAGCTTATCCAGGGTATTCTGCGCCTTGCGGGCAATACTTGCGCTGTGTTTCTTCTCGTCCAGCAGCGAGCGCATTACATCCTCCAACTGGCGGAATTCGTTGATCAGTATCAGATCCAGGGCAAGGGATTTTTCAATTACCCCTCCGCCGCTTATTAATCTCAGAACCGTGGTTTCCAAAGAAGGGGCTTTTGCGGTTGTCATTGTTCGCACAAACCCGTTGTACAGCGCTGTCTGGTTTCTGCGCTTCGCGTCTTCCATTTCGGCAAATACGCGGGAGCCATATACATCCGCGTTGTTTTGCAGAAGCATATCCGCAGCCATTATCCTTACGCGGTCGGAATTCTTCCGCTCGGAAAAAAGCGAATCAAGTATGCTCATCGCTTCTTCGTTGTTAATCGCGCCCAGGGCTTTTATTGCCTCGTCTTTTACGTTGGGAACCTCGTCATTTTCAGCCCTGTAACGCAAATAGGGAACCGCGCTTTCCAGGCGGCGTTTTCCCGCGGCCTGGGCCGCCCCCATGCGCGTGCGGTAGTAAGTATCCCTGAACGCATCCAATATGGCGTTTTCCGCCGCCTCACCCGAAAAGGGAGCCAGCGCCGCAACCGCGGAAGAGCGCACATTGGGATCGGGCGACGAAACGGCCTCTATAACTACGTCCATGGCTTCTTCGTCTCCGATTTTTGCCATGGCGTCAAGAGCCGCCATGCGCAGAGTAACCCTTTCATCCTCATCCTTAATCAGAGAGGAAAGAAAAGAAACGCTTTCTTTTGAGCCTGCCTCTCCCAGGGCGTTGATAATTTCCCGTTTGTTTTCATCGCTAGGACTGCGGTTGTTGTAATAATCAAGAAGAAAACCGGAAACACTGTCCGCTTCTTCCTCCGGCGCGATGCGGCCCAATGCCCTTAAAGCGTTGCCCAGGAACCTGGTTTCCCCGGAGTTGATCAGCCCTTGAAGAGCGTCAACAGCCTCGCCTGCTTTTACGCTTCCAAGGTAGTTCACCGCCGCCAAAACCGTATCGTTTGCTTCCTGGTCGTGTTCCACAACGGCTTTGATTGCCCGTTCCTCCAGGCCGCTTTTTTCCGTCTCGGTGAAAAGGCTGAAAATCCCGGAAACAATTACCCTGTTTTTTGATTTTTGGGCAATCGCAATAAGCTCATTATCCAGATAATCAACTTTCTCGTTCTTAATTGTTTGAATCAGCGAGGCAATTTCCGTTTCGGTTCCGTAGCGCAGGGTATCCATGCGTTGTTTTTCAAGAGTGCTTACAGCACTCCCGCTTACAGTGCCCCCGCTTACAGCACTCCCGCCAACAGCGCCTTCGTCCGGCCATAAACGTGAAAAGATCATAACGCATAAGAAAAGCAAAATTAATTTTTTCACTCCCTACTCCCCATTCCCTTTTTTTTCATTATACTTCGCCAAAAAATCTTTCTTAAACTCCAAAAACCTGTTTTCTTTGATCGCCTTTCGGGCATTTGCAACAAGCTCGTTAATAAAATACAAGTTATGAAAACTCGCCAAAATCGAACAAAGAATTTCCTGTGTCTTAAACAGGTGCCTTAAATAAGCCCTTGAATATGTACGGCAGACTTTACAGCCGCACTCTTCATCTATCGGCATAAAGTTAAGGCGGTTTTCGGCCTTTTTTAAGGCAAACGAGCCCTTTCTGGTAAGCACGTTGCCGTTGCGCGCGTTCCTTGTAGGAAAAACGCAGTCAAACATATCAATGCCGTTTTCAATGGCAAAGAGTATGTATTCAGGCGTCCCAATGCCCATAACGTACCTGGGCAGGTTTTTCGGCAGCAACGAAGCGGTAAAGGCCAGGTATTCAAAAAAGACATCTTCCGGCTCTCCCACAGAAAGCCCGCCGATAGCGATACCGGGCGGGTTAGTTTCAATGACCCGCTTACAGCTTTCGGTTCTAAGATCTTTAAAAAAGTTTCCCTGGACAATGGGAAAAAACTGCCCCTGGTATCCTTTGTCTCGTTCAAGTTTCCAGGCTTTATTTGCCCTCTCCATCCAAAGCGACGTTGTAAAAAGGGCCTTCTCGGCTTCTTTTCTTGAAACTCCCCAACTTGTGCACACATCGAGCTGCATCTGTATATCGCTTCCCAAAACTGCCTGAAGCTCAACCACATTTTCCGCGCTAAGAAAATGATAAGAGCCGTCAATGTGGGAGCGGAATTTAATACCCTCGTCTGTTATTTTTCTGAACGGGGCAAGGGAAAAAACCTGAAAGCCGCCTGAATCGGTAAGAATGTTTCTGTCCCATCCTGAAAACTTGTGCAAACCGCCAATCGAGGCAATAACATCCATTCCCGGCCTTAAGTACAGGTGGTAGGTATTTGACAGGATGATTTGAAAGCCAATTTCCGCAAGGTCTTCCCTTGTAAGGGCTTTTACTGTTCCGTTGGTTCCGACCGGCATAAAGACCGGGGTTTCAACTTCCCCGTGGGCAAGAGCCATCTTCCCCGTTCTGGCCCCATAGGATAAGTCCTCGCTGGTTACAGTAAAAAATTGATCCACCGGCGTCTCTTGCGTTATGTTTTCGCGGTTTTAAGAAGCAGGAATGCCGCAAAAATGAAAACAAAAACAGGAAACCACGCCCCGATAAAAGGGGGGATGTATCCAAGCTTAGCCATCATCATGCTTATCATTTCCATAACATAAAAAACAACCGCAGACACCAGGCTTGATAAAAGGCTCATCAGCATTATGTTTTTCCTGAAACGTCCCCCCATGGAAATTGAAAGGGCGACAACTACAAAAGAAACCATTGAAAAAGAAAAGCGGTGATGAAAATCCGCGAGGGCGTTGGTATAAGGCAATCCGGCGAGCTTAAGATCATTTACCAAAAGACGCGCGTCAAAAAAATGCAGTTCCTCAATATTTACCATGCTTCTTCTAAAAGTCTCTGGGTCTTCGCGGTATTTGTCGCTTCCTCTAAAAACCTTATACTTTAAAAAACCGTTATCCCATTCGTAAATTACAGCGTTGGTAAAATCCCAATATTCACCGTTCCATGAAGCGCGCTGCGCCCGTATCAGATTAACAAGACCGCCATTTTCATCCTGTTCAATAATGCTCAGCCCGTGCATAATTTTTCCGCTGCCGTCATAATAATCGGCGGCATAGATCAACTGACCGTTATTTGTCTTTACAACAACATCCGCCTGAAATTGCGATCGCCTTTCGTTCAAAAGAACCCTTGAAAGATCATTTTTCATTTTTAATGTCGGAATGACAACCAAATCGTCGAAGAAAAAAGAAAAAATTGAAGCGGCAAATCCAATAATCAAAAGAGCTATGCTAAAACGCCAGAATGGGATACCGGCGGCAAACACAGAAGTCAATTCATTTCTCGCGTATAGTTCGCCCAAAATAAAAGCGGCGGCAAAAAGTAACGCGATAGGCAGGGCGTAAGAAAAACCTTTAGGCAAATAAAACACGCTTACACGTAAAACATCCTTTGCGGCTACCTCATTATTTAGATAACGCGGCAGGTTGGCAAAAAGATCGACCATTTCAAGAAGTAAAACAAACATTACCGAGGAGACCGCAAAAACAGGCAAAAACTGCTTTGTCAGATATCGATCAAGTATCATATCGATAAAATCCTTATTCCTATCTTCGAATCTTTATTGCAAAAAGAACGGAACCCACCGAGATTGCTATAATGTTAGGCAGCCACATCGTCAAAAAAGGCGAGTACCCCAAACGTATCCCCGCCGTTTTGCCGCCAAATAACAAAACCCAAAAAACGCAGGATATTATCATGCCGAAAATAAAGCCTACCGTTTGCCCGCTTTTTTTCGCGTAAAGCCCCAGAGATACGGCAAGAAACACAAACGAAAGCGCGCCAAACGGTACGGCGTATTTTTGGTTGTACTCGAACCTGTAAAGAGCGTAACTCCTGTCTCTCTTCATAAAACCGACAATCTGGTATTCCTTGTTCAGCGCTTCCAGGGTATTCTCCCTGCGGTTCCAGGTGAAATCGCTCTTCCGTAAACTATCTTCAAGATCCAGGGCAAGAGTCAGGCATTTACCGTACTGTATATACAGCCTGTCATCCAGTTCTACGCCCTTAACCGCAATCGCCTTTCGCAAATCGGTAGTGCTCATCTGATTCGGACTGATCGAAGAAATAGCCTGAATAAGGTCGCTTTGCGGAACCCAGTAACGCAGAGAATCCGTAAAAGCGTAATCATAATCATTGCGGACTATTTCTTTTGAAGACTGAAGAAATGCTTTAGTAAGATCCAGGCTGAGTCCTTCCCTGCCGGCATCCTTTAATTCTGCGTCCTGCGCCAATATAATGCGCCTTTCGCCGTCGTTAGTTCTGTCGAGAATAAGAATGTTTGCAATTGCTGTCCCCTCAACCGGCCCGGTAACAATTGTCGTATCCTTAAAACGCTTGACGGAATTGGCCTCCAGCTCCAGCGCCGGGGTAGAAACAAGAATTTTCCTGTAAAGTTTCGCAAACTGAATTGTGCCCGCCGGAAGCAGTACGTCGTTGGCAAAAAAAGAAACTACCGAAATTAAGATGCCGACAATAACCGCGGGAATGAATATCATTTTATATGAAAGGCCCGAAGCCAGCATAATTAAAACTTCGTTATCGGAACTCATTCTTCCGATTGTCATAAGAGTTCCCATCAGAGAAGCAAAAGGAGACGACATAGAGATTATTTGAGGCAGGGCAAAGAACACAAGCATCACGACTTGTAAGAAAGGAACGTGCTTGGCAAGTATTTCCTGCGCCATAAGAAGAAGCTGGTTTACAAAAAAAACAAAAAAGAAAAAAAGGAAGGAAACAAAAAACGAAAATAAAATATCCCTGATGAGGTATTTAAATAAAGTCCGCGATATAACGCGCTCGCTTTTTGACCGCACTCCTACCGGGTTGGTCATTCTTCTGCTCCCTATGTGCCTGTGGAACCGAATCCGCCGGCTCCGCGTTCGGTTTCCGAAAGATGTTCAGTTTCAAATATTGATACGCGGACAACCGGAGAAATTACCATTTGCGCGATCCGGTCGCCGTTTTTTACGGTAAAGGATTCAGAACCCGTATTGAAAAGTATCACTTCAAGCTCACCCCTGTAATCCGAATCTATTGTTCCCGGTGAATTCAAGAGGGTTATCCCCCATTTCAGAGCAAGCCCGGAACGAGGCCTTATCTGGGCCTCGTACCCTTTGGGGATTTCCAAAAACAGGCCGGTAGGGATTTTTGCCCTTCCCCCGGGCGGGATCGTAAAATCAGAAGCGATAAACGCCCTTATGTCCAAACCGGCTGAGCCTGAAGTTTCGTATTTTGGAAGCTCAACCCCCTCGTCTTTTTTTTTCACCCTAAGCAGCGGGGCGCTTTCCTGTGCCATGCCCTTCTAACGGCGGCGGGAATCCCGCCTGTTGTCAGATCCTCCGCTTGAAGTTCCCCTGCCGCTTTCCATGCCGCCGTCAGGCTGAGGATCAATAGCGTCGATGTAAGAAAGGTTAAGGCGGCCTACCTTGTCGATTTCAATCAATTTTACCTGAATCTTGTCCCCTTCCTTGACCACATCGCTTACCTGGGCAACCCTCTGGCGGGAAAGCTTGCTTATATGAACCAGCCCTTCCTTACCCGGAAGTATTTCCACAAAAGCGCCGTATTCCATTACGCGCTTTACCGTACCGTTGTACGTCTTTCCCACCTCGGGATCCAAAACAATGCCAAGTACCGCCGCCTTTGCGTCCGCGGCGTCCTTGGTATTTTTTCCGAAGATGGTAACCGTCCCGTCGTCCTCGGTGTTGATCTTTACGCTGTACTGCTCGCAGAGCGCTTTGATGTTCTTTCCGCCCGGGCCTATAAGCGCGCCGATTTTGTCAATGTCAATTCTCAGCGTCAATATCTTCGGAGCGTACTCGCTTATCTCTTCCACCGGTCTGCTGATTGTGTCGTTCATCCTGGAAAGAATATGCAGGCGTCCGCGTTTTGCCTGATCAAGGGCGTTCCGCATTATCTCAGGGTTAACGCCTGCGATTTTTATGTCCATCTGGAAGCCGGTGATCCCGTCTGCCGTACCCGCGACTTTAAAGTCCATGTCGCCCAAGTGATCTTCTTCACCAAGTATGTCCGACAGAATCGCGTAACGCGCGCCGGGCGCGTTGCTTTCGGTTATCAGTCCCATGGCAATACCCGCCACCGGCTTTTTCATGGGCACTCCGGCGTGAAGCATCGAAAGGGTTCCGCCGCAAACCGAAGCCATTGAGGACGATCCGTTTGATTCCATAATTTCAGACACAACCCGTATCGTGTAAGGGAAAACTTCTTTAGGCGGTATCATGGCTTCCAGGGAGCGGCGCGCCAGGTTTCCGTGTCCTATCTCGCGGCGGCCTGTGCCCATGCGCCCTACTTCGCCCACCGAGTAAGGTGGGAAGTTATAGTGAAGGATGAAATGTTCGCGCTTGTCGCCTTCTATGTCGTCGTAAATCTGTTCATCAAAGACCGTTCCCAGGGTGGTTACCACCAGCGCCTGGGTCTCGCCCCTTGTAAAGAGGGCTGAACCGTGGGTTCGCTTTAGAATGCCAATCTCACAGGTTATATTCCTTATGTCCTCGGTTCCCCTGCCGTCCACCCTGATCCCCTTATTCAGAATTGAAGACCTCAGGATTTCATACTGCATATCTTCAAAAAGGGCGTCAAAGAGTTTTTTCTGGTTTTCGTTTTCCAGCTGGGCGGAATGCACGCCGGCCAGATCCGCCTTTACCTTCGATATGGCATCCCGGCGCTCCTGCTTGCCTTTCAGGAAGCAGGCGGCCTCAAGCTGCGGATAAGCGGCGGAAAAAATCGCGTCCTTGTTTTCAAGCGCGATAGAAACTTCTTTAAGGGGAAGCTTGGGCTTTCCCGCCAGCTCCCTGAGTTTCTCTTGTAAAAGGCAGAGCTCTTTAATCATGCCGTGGGCTTTTTCCAGCGCGGTGATCATCAGGTCTTCGCTCGCCTCATTAGCGCCGCCTTCCACCATGGTGATCCCGCCTTTGGTTCCCGCCACGACAATTTCAAGGGTGGCCCTTTCGATCTGCTCGTAGCTTGGGTTAAGAACAAGTTCCCCGTCTACCTGACACACGCGGGCGCCGGCAATCGGGCCGTTGAAGGGTATGTCGGAAATATGCACCGCCGCGGAAGACGCGACAATCGCAAGAATATCCGTGGGATTAACCTGATCCGCCGACACGGCCGTAGGAATAACCTGTATTTCCCGGCCAAAGGCTTTATCAAAAAGAGGCCTCATGGGCCTGTCAATGAGCCTGGAAACAAGAATTTCTTTGTCCTTGGGGCGGCTTTCGCGCTTAATAAAGCCGCCTGGAATTTTTCCCGCGGCATAGTATTTCTCGTTGTAGTCTACGGTAAGGGGGACATAATCCAGCCCTTCAAGCGCATCACTGGAAGCGCAAACTGTGGCTATTACCGCCGATCCCGCGTACTGCGCGAAAACCGCGCCGTTAGTCTGCTTCGCGATCCTGCCGGTCTCAAGGATCAGTTCATGTCCGGCGATTTGGAATGTTACTTGTTGAAGCATAATTATTTACGCAGTCCCAATTCTTTAATAAGGGAGCGGTATTTTTCAAGATTCGACCTTTGAATATACTTTAGCAACCTGCGGCGCTGCCCAACCAAAATCAGCAAACCCCTTTGGCTGGATTTATCTTTTTTAAACTGCTTGCAATGCCCCGTCAGCTGGTTTATGCGTTCAGTGAGCAGAGCAATCTGAACTTCCGAAGCCCCTGTGTCTTTTTCGTTTTTACCGAACTTCTTAATGATGGAGCTTACCTCATCCTTCTTTAAAGCCATTTATTCACTCCTAAAATGTCCTATGTCGTTAAAACCCTTCGGATCAATCTGGCGGACTAAAGTCCGTCACAAACTCAACGCTTTCTGCCTTCTCTGGCAGAAAAATTTTCCCTTCTTTTGCAGAAGCCCGGCCAGTTATACCACCGGGAAACATTAAAACAGAATACTCACCACCTGCCGGTGCTATTCTGTGTACGGAACAGAGATCGTAAACATATCCTGACTCAACGTATTCAGACTTCAGATCCGACAAGTCCAGGCTAAAATCCCGTCCCAAAAGTTCTGACGCCAGCTTAAGATCCCCGGCAAGAACCGCTTTTCTGATTAAACTGGAACTGACAGGCTCGTTTGCCGTGCCATCCTGCAGATTCACAGGTGGAACAAGCTCTGTCGGAATTCCCTTCCTTTCGTTTATCTGCCTGGCAAGATCCGCGCCGGTATCCTGAGCGAACCCGCAACGGAAATTACTGCCGATGGCTAAAAAAGCCATCTTTCCGTTATGCCCCAAAAGGTCAAGAAATTCCCTTCCCTTTAGTTTACTGAAATTTTCAGTAAAGTCAATTAGGACAAGGAACTTAACGCCCAGGCTGTCAAAAATCTCCGTTTTTTGCTTCAAACTGTAAAGATCCCCTTTGTACGAATCTGAAGATTCCGGCGCGGCAATCCGGTATAATGCCTTTTTCGGGTTCTCGCGAAATGTGACCACCGTTGGATTCGGCCCGCGCCGCACTATCCTTTCGATAAGCGCCCGGTGGCCGAGATGGACGCCGTCAAAAACCCCTATTGTCATCGCAGAACGGAATTCCGGCGCGGAATCCTCCAAAAACGAAGGCCACTCAATTACCTGCAAAGACATGACCGTAGCTCCATTTACCGTTTTTGCGCACCAAAAAGCCCAAAAAATCTCCTCGATCCCGGGCAAAAACCCCCGCAGCTTCAGCTTCTGCCGGAGGGTTTTCCGCTTTTAAAAGACCGTCAAGGCTCCTACCGTGGATAAACCCTTCTTCCGCCTTGGAATCGACAAAAAAACACGGAAGCCGGATCTTTTCAAAAAGGGCAGGATTTATTGGATGCAAAGCCTTGTTTATATCAAGGTTATCTTTATTTACGGCGTCCTCCAGCCGGAAAGGCCCAACCATGTCGCGCTTTAGGGCGGAAAGACGCGCCCTCGATCCTGCCGCCAGGGCTATGTCCCGCGCAAGAGAGCGTATGTAAGTCCCGGAAGAAACACGGACGCGAATACACGCTTCCGGAGGCGTCCAGGAAAGAAGGTCAAGCTCATGAACAGTAACCTGCTGTTTTTTCATTTCCGGCTCTTTCCCTTCACGGGCAAGCTCGTAAGAGCGCCTGCCGTTAATGTGCTTTGCCGAATAAGCCGGAGGGCTTTGCAGAATATCGCCGCGAAAGTTTTCAAGCACGGCTTCGACGGCCTCAAGCGAGGGAACTTCAGCTCCGGCAATAACCTTGCCTTCCGGGTCAAGGGTGTCGGTTTCCTCGCCGAATAAAATAGTCGCGGTGTATTCCTTTGTGAAGTTATTAAAAAGAGGAATAAGCTTGACTCCCCTGCCGACTAAAACCAGCAATAAACCGCTTGCGAATTTGTCCAGGGTGCCCGTATGGCCGACTTTACCCGTCGCAAAGGTTTTCTTCACCGCCGATAAAGAATCAAAGGAAGTAACGCCCGGCATTTTATTAAAAAGCAATAGACCGTGGCTTTGTGTTCCTGTCATTTATCAGCAGAACCCCTGTCTGAATTATCTTCTTCAACAATCTCTTCGATTTTTTTTACAATTTCAAATCCCTCTTGTATGCTTAAGTCCTCATGGAAACGCAGGCGGGGCGTTAACCGTATCCTCATTCCCATTGCCAATTGGGCCTGGATAAAACCCGCCGCGCTCTGCAGGCCCTCGACGCCGCGCGCGAGGTTCGATTCGGGTTTGAATGTGGAGACATAAACGTCAGCCCAGGACAGATCTTTTGAAACTTTAACTCTTGAAACCGATAAAAAAGGATTTACCCTGTGATCTTTGATTTTTCCTTCGACAATTAGGACGCCGATTTTCTCCTGAATCTGGGCGGCTATTCTCTCTGTTCTAAACTCTCCCATCGCATTAACTAACTGGAAGCGCTCAGTTTTCTCGCTATTTCAATCATCTCAAAGACCTCAAACTGATCCCCTACTTTGACATCGTCGTAGCCTTCAAGACCGATACCGCACTCAAAACCCGCGGCCACTTCCCTGACATCGTCCTTAAAGCGGCGCAGCGATCCGATTTTGCCGGTATAAATTTCTATGTCATCGCGGATGATATGAATGCTGGCGCTTCGTTTGACGGTTCCTGTAAGCACATAGCAGCCTGCCACAACGCCGAATTTCGGCGTTTTGAACGTATCCCTGACTTCTACAGTGGCGATTATTTCTTCTTTGGTTTCAGGCTTGAGCATCCCCTCCATAGCCTGCTGGATCTCTTCCACCGCCTTGTAAATTACGTTGTAGCGGCGGATTTCAACTTTTTCCTGCTCAGCGAGGGCCTTGGCTTTCGGCACAGGCCGCACGTTAAAGCCGATTATGATGGCGTTAGACGCAATGGAAAGATCCACGTCTCCTTCGTTGATGGCGCCAGGCAGGGCCTGAATGACATGAAGCCTTATTTCTTTGGTTGAAAGTTTCTCTAAACTGGAACGCAGAGCTTCGGCGGAACCCTGCACGTCGGCCTTTATTATGACCTTTAGCTCCTGTATGGCCCCTTCGTTGATCGTGTCATGCAGATTATCAAGAGTGATCTTTCTAACGCTTTTGGAATCCTCAAAACGTTTTAGTTCCTGTCTTTTCCCTGAAACGCTACGGGCGGTTTTTTCGTCTCCAACTACCTGAATGGGATCGCCGGCGTTGGGAATGCCTTCAAAGCCAAGAACTTCTATCGGCATTGACGGCGTCGCTTCCTCAACCTTGTCACCCTTGTCGGTGAAAAGCGCGCGAACCTTGCCGGGCCAGACGCCCGCGACAAACGAATCGCCGATCATGAGGGTTCCTTTCTGAACCATCACGGTAGCCACGATTCCTCTGCCGTGATCGATTCTGGATTCCAGAACCTTTCCTTCGGCGCCGCGGTTATAATTTGCCTTTAAGTCAAGAATTTCCGCCTGAAGGAGTATCGCTTCGATCAGTTTATCGATACCTTCTTTTTTAAGGGCCGATACTTCAACAAATATGGTCTGGCCTCCCCAGTCTTCGGGAATCAACTGGAATTCGGAAAGCTGGGTCTTGACCTTTTCTATGTTAGCTTCCGGTTTATCGATCTTGTTCACCGCAACGATAATGGGAACCCCGGCGTCTTTTGCGTGATTAATGGCTTCCACTGTCTGAGGCATAACCCCGTCATCCGCCGCTACGACAATGATGACTATATCCGTAACCTGAGCGCCTCTTGCCCGCATTCGGGTAAACGCTTCGTGCCCCGGAGTATCCAAAAAAGTAATTCTTCCGTTTGGGGTCTCGACGGTGTACGCGCCTATATGCTGCGTAATCCCGCCGAATTCCCCGGACACTACATCGGCGCTTCTTATAGCGTCAAGGAGCTTGGTCTTTCCGTGATCGACATGGCCCATTACCGTCACAATAGGCGGCCTGGGCAACATTTCGGCGTCGTCGTCGCTTTCGGTCTGGATTACCGTTTCTTCGTAAAGGCTTACGATCTTGACATCAGCTCCGAATTCCGAGGCAAGTATCGTAGCGGTATCCGCGTCAATCTGCTGGTTTATCGTAACCATCTGACCCATAGCCATTAATTTTTGGATCAAGTCGGAAGCTTTAAGGTTCATTTTTCTGGCCAATTCGGATACGGAAATTACTTCCATGATCTCTATTGACTTTGGAACCGGGTTTGCAACCTGGGTAATCTTCTTCTTTGTCTGGAGGAGTTTTTCCTCCATCTCAAGTTCTTTTTCTTTTCGCGTGTAAACCGGTTTTTTCGCCTTAAAGGCTTTTTTGGTGGGCCCTTCCGTTGGCGGAGGCGGTGTTCCCCCAGTAGGCGGAAAACCGCCGGGACGCGTTCCGCCGGGGCGCGTTAATCCTTTCTGGCCTGAGGTTCTTTGCTGACCAAAACCGCCCTGATGAGGACCGCCTTGAGGCCTGCCACCCTGAGGCCTGCCTGTAAAAGGCCTGTTCTGCCCAAAACCGCCGGTTCGATTTTCTGTCGGACCTCTTCCCGGGGGCCGGGTTCCGGCTCTGCCGGTTCCTCCGATTGGACGCTGTACCTGATTCGCTCCCCTGATGTTTTCTTCGTGGGGAGGACGGGGCCCGACATATTTGCCGCCCACCCTGCCGGCGGCGGCGACAGGACGCTGGGCAATTTGAAAAGCGGAACTATCCGGCCCTGTTCCTTCTTTGCCTGTCTCATTGCCGGAAGCCGCGGGTCTTTCTTTGGAATGTGTTCTGCCTTCTTTAGACTCAGGCTTCTCCTTTGCGGCGGCGTTTGCCGCCTCAGAATCATCGCCCTCCTGAGAACGGTTAGGCACTGTTTTGGGAAGAATCCTCTTAACGGTACCGGAAGGGGCCGGAGGCGCCGCGGGGGAAGTTTTTTTCTTTATAACAATCTTACGGCGTTGTTCACCATGTTCGGTGGCTGTCTTGGCGGCTGCATCTCCGGTTTCCTGTTCGCTTTTTTCTGCTGAAGAGTTTGGGGCGCGTTTAATTAATTCCGCTTTCGGTCTTTGCGTATTATCTGTTTCTTCAGCCATAGTCATCCCTGTACTTACCCCTCTATATTGTCATCTTCGTATTCAAAGCTCAATCCGATCCCGCAGTTGGGACAGTTTGTCATCTCTACTGTGATAGGCGCTCCGCAATCGGGACACTCGTATTCTTCAGTGGGACGGGAAAGCTCCGCTTCCTGCTCGCCTGAGGGAACTTCTTCGGCTTCTTCCTCATTATATTCTTCTTCAACAATTTCTATGTGTTCTTCAATCAGGCCTTTGAGTATCTTTTGCTGTTCCTCCGAAAGGCCGATTTCCGCAAGCTCCGCTTCCGAAAGGGCAAGGAAGTCTTCGATAAAGTCTTTGTTGTTATCGCGCAAAATCGCCGCGACCGCCTGGTCAACCCCCGGCAGCTGGGAGATAAGGGTATATTCTTCATCAAAGTCGCTGTCGCCGAACAGCTCCGAAACCGCCCTTCTGGACTCGGCGGCGATATCCATATCCTCAAACTGGGCGTCGGTTTTCACGTCAATGTTCCAGTCAACCAGGCGGTTAGCAAGCCGTACATTAAGGCCCTGTTTGCCAATTGCCAGCGAAAGCTGGGATTCGCTTACCACAGCCAAAGCCTGGTGTTTGGCTTCGTCCAAAATAATAACATCCTGAACTTCCGCAGGGGAAAGCGCGTTTTTGATAAACTTTCTCGGATCAGGATCGTATTTCAGAATATCGATCTTTTCCCCTTCAAGCTCTTTGATCACCGCCAGAATACGCACGCCTTTAAGGCCTACGCAGGCGCCGACAGGATCAACGTCATCACGGTTTGAATATACCGCTAGTTTGGTTCTATAACCCGGTTCGCGCACAATTTTATGGATTTCCACAATTTTATCGTAAATTTCAGGAACCTCAAGCTCAAAAATTGCCCTTACAAAATCCGTGTGCGTCCTTGAAAGGATTACCTCAAGGGGCCCGTTTTGGTTTTTGTTTACTTCCACAATCAGGCTCTTTATCCTGTCGTTGACGTGGAATTCTTCCCTGGGCGACTGGTATTTTTTAAGAAGCTTGCCTTCTATTTTTCCCAGGTCAACAAAAATTGTCCCATTTCGTTCCCTTTGGTAATAACCGATGATTATCTCTCCGATTTTGTCCTTAAACTCGGCATAGAAACTGTCCTTTTGGATTTCCCTGATGGATTGATGGGCTGTTTGCTTGGCGCTTTGAACGGAACCGCGGTCAAATTCCTTGGGATCTACTTCGATAAGCAGCTCGTCGTTTATTTCCGCGTCCGGGTTCAGCTCTTTGGCTTCTTCAAGCTCTATTTCCGAAATTGGATCATAAAAGTTATCGCTGTCCACAATCCGCTTCTTCGCGTAAATTGAAACTTCATTGTTATCATCGCTGAACCGGACAATCGCGTTGTCAGCGTTTCCAAAACGGCGTTTAAAAGCCGCAATGAGGGTATTTTCAATAGTTTTGAGAATTAGTTCTTCCGACATATGGCGATCCTGCATAAGCTGGCGAATCGCTTCTGACATATCAGTTGCCACTGGTTCATCCCTCCTCTATTTTTTTAAGCCGCGCTTTGGCTATTATCTCGTACGGCAAGGCAATTTCTCCGCTCTTGCCCATGAGCTTAATCTCTTTATCATCAGCGGCGAGCAATATTCCCGCCGTCCAATCCGATATATCCGTGCGGTAGCAATTTATTCCTTTACCGATGTAATGAACAAATTCGCTGCCGTCCTTAATTAACCTGTCTATCCCCGGGGATGAAACTTCCAGATAAACATCCTGCCCCGGAAAAGCCAGTTCCAGCCTGGGCAGGATTGACCGGTGTACTTTTGTACAATCCTCTACCCCGGTAACTCCCTCTTTGTAAACAACGGCCCTTACCTGCGCCCCGCCGGATTTTCCGCCTCGAGCTTTCATGTGAAACACATTGAGCTCGATAAGGGACATACCCATTCCGCGGATAAGCGGTTCCAGGGAAAAAAACAACTGCCCGTCAGGGTCTTGGGTATCCCTTTCCCGCTCCGTGTACCGCATTGCCTTCCCAACCATTAAAAAAGGGGTCGTTGGAACGCCCCTTTTATCATGGAACTTATACTGTCCATTTAATACTAGCAAAACAGAAAAGATCTGTCAATAGGAGTTTTTACCACATGTTACCGTGACTATCGGCCATTGCTAATTGACTTGATGTCTGATTTATATTCCCGTATTATTTTAATGATGAGTAAATTCATTGTAAATATGACAGCCATCAACCCGAGCGAAAGGCAACGCCGTACCGCGCCTATTGAGGTGATGGTCGATACCGGTTCAGAATTGTCATGGCTGCCGAAAAAGGAACTGCTTGACATCGGCATAATGCCGGAAGGGAAAAAACGCTTCGCTATGGCAAACAAGCAGATAATCGAACGCGACTTCGGCTACGCCATACTCACAGCCGAAGGCTACTCCACGAATGACGATATTGTATTCGCGGAAGACGGCGATATGTCGCTTTTAGGAGTGCGGACGCTTGAAGGTTTTAGCGTTATGGTAGATAACATCGGTCATCGCTTTGTCGCCACCGTTAGTCTGGTGTGTTAATATTACGTGTTAAAATTTTCCCTACTCCCCATTTCCCCACGGAATTCAATTTTACCACAAACCACACAAACCATCACGAACTTACTGTTAGAAAAACCATTTTAACCTTCAGATTCCATGAAATTAATAAGGATCAAGAGAGTTTTACGGTAAATATCGGAGTGAGGGTTCGTGGCGTTCGCGTGGTTCGTGGTAAATTATTTGAAAATTGATTTCCGTGCCATTTCCCACTAATCATAAAAAAGGCAAACAGCGTAGACATTTTTGGAACCCGCATTCAAAAGAACTTCCGCACATTCGTTAATTGTAGCGCCGGTTGTAATAACATCGTCAAAAATAACGGCGGTTTCGGGGGGCTTTTTTACGCATTTGATACGTCCTTTCAGGTTAATCCCCCTTTCCGCCCTGTTAAGCTCTTTTTGGCTTCTTGAAGGAAGCCGCTTTAAGCAGCGGCAGACAGGGGGAGGCCTTCGCTTTTCAAGCAGTTTTGCCAGGTATTCGATCTGATCCCAGCCTTGTTTTTTTGTTTTACCGGGCCGCGGCGGAACAGGTACCCAGGCGGCGTTTCCGGTTAATCCAAAGCCTCCGATTTTAAGATCATAAATGGCTCTCGATAAAAATCGGCTCAGAAAACTGCCGGCGCTCAGAGATTTTTCGAATTTATACGAGCCAAGAACGGAGCGGTACTTTCCCGAATAGGGAAAGAGGCAGCGCAGCTTTATCAAATTTACGCTGTAGCGCCCATTTTCAACCGCTCCGTTCTTCCGGCAGGAAAGGCAGACATCTTTTTCTGAAATTAAAACTTTCCCGCAATAAGCGCAATGTTTTTCGTTTTCGTAAAATGATCCTAAAATGGCGCTGCACGAGGAGCATAAACCCTGACTGGCTTCCTCATAACTCAGTAAAGCCTCACCGCAGCCCCCGCAGCCTGAAGGAAAGAAATATTCACGAAGGTAAAACAATTTTCCTTGCATATTCCTATACTGCATTGCGATGGAAATTTCTTCATTTGCTGAAATCGCTTTATCATGTATAAAATATCATACATAATTTATTAAATTTCATATAATTTACCGTGCCTAAAATATAATACTGCGCGATATACAAAATTAAGATAATTAATTATAATTTATATAATGGAATTAAAGATTTCCGGTGTAAATACTGAATTAGGGCTTTCTTACTATGATGGAGATTTTGAAATATATTTGCCCCTTCTTCGTTCCTTTATTTTGAATACACCGGTTTCTCTGGACAAAATTCGCACAGTAAGGTCTGAAACTTTGAAAGATTATGCTATTACTATCCACGGGCTAAAGGGTACCAGCGCAAGCATAGGCGCAGAAATAACAAGGGAAGCGGCGCTGAATCTTGAGACAATGGCAAGAGCCGGTGATTTAAACGGGATTTTAACCAATAACGAAACTTTCATTAGTAATACAGGAAAAATTGTTGCCGGCATAAAAGAATGGGTGGACGATTACGACGCAAAAAATAAAAAGCCCTTGTTGAAGGCTCCAAGTCCCATAGTTCTTGAAAAGCTGAGGCAAAGCTGCATGAATTTCAGTATGAGGGATATTGACAGCGCAATGTCTGAACTGGAAAACGCCGACTATGAACAGGATGCGGATCTTGTGGCCTGGCTTAGAGAAAAAATTAATAATTCTGAATTATCCGAGATTGCGGAAAGAATTAATAATTACCAGAAGGAAATGAAAGCATGAGTACTGAACAAAGGAAAGTTATTATCGTAGATGATAACGCGGAAAACCTTAACGCAATTAAAAATTCCATAAAAGACGAGTTTGAGGTTTACCCAACCCTCAGCGCGGCAAAGATGTTTGAGGTAATGGAGCACATTACACCCGATTTAATTTTGCTGGATATTGAAATGCCCGAAATGGACGGGTATGAAGCCGCGAAAATACTGAAGAAAAGCGCCAAATTCAAAACTATTCCCATTATTTTCCTGACATCAAAAAGCGATGCTAAAAGTGAAATGGAGGGCTTGAACATCGGCGCTGTGGATTATATACATAAGCCGTTTGTCGGCCCCTTGCTCGCCAGAAGAATTCAAACGCATCTTTCATTGGTTGAATACGAGAAGCTATTGGAAGCTCACAATAGATCAATGAAAGAAATGCTTGAGATCAGGGTAAAAGAAGTTGTCGGCCTGCAAATTTCGGTTTTGAACATTGTCGCGGATTTGATTGAATGCCGGGACGAGCTTATCGGAACGCATTTATCAAGGGTACCGCTCTACCTTTCAATATTAATCGATAAATTGGTTGATACGGGAATTTACGCCGATGAGATAATGGATTTTGACATGGATTTTATTCTGCCTTCTTCAATGCTGCACGATGTCGGCAAGCTTGGAGTTAGAGAAAGCATTTTAAACAAACCCGGTAAGCTGACTGCCCTGGAATACGAGATGGTGAAGCGCCATGTACAAATAGGCGCAGACGCTATCTCCCGAATGGAAGATGCCACAATGAATCACGGTTTTTTCCGCCACGCAAAAAGATTTGCCGAATCTCACCATGAGAAATGGGACGGAACCGGCTACCCAAACGGCTTAAAAGGGCTGGAAATACCGCTTGAGGGCCGTCTTTTGGCCATTGTAGACGCTTACGATTCAATTGTTTCGGATCGTCCGTACAAGCCCGCGCGTGATCATCGGGTCGCTGTTGAGATTATCAACAACGACAGCGGAAAATACTTTGATCCTAAATTAGTCGAAGTTTTCAACATGATAAGCGATCAATTTAAGGATCGCGGCAAAGCGATATACACTTAATTTTCTATGTTTCTATGTTCTATGATTGATCAAAAAGCGAAGGTTCAGCAGAGTCGGGGGATTTTGGGGCGTTTTTGATTTTTCTTTCGCCGATGGCGTTTTTCCATTGCTGAATGAGGTTCAATGCTTCAAGCGGAGTCATAGCGTTAATTTCCAGTTCCGAAATATCTCTAAGCAATTTTGCTTCAAGAACTTTGGCTCCCGGATACTCAGGCAAATTTTTCCGCGTTTCCGCCTGAAGAAGGGGCGTTTCTTTATAAACAGGGATTTCCTTTTGATGCCGGCTCATTATTTCCCCTGCCCGCCTCAATACGCCCTCAGGAAGCCCGGCCAAAGCGGCGACATGAAGACCATAGGATTTTGACGCCGGGCCGGAGCGGATCTTTCTTAAAAAAACAACCTTGCCGTTCCTTTCATCAACATCCATGGAACGGTTTACCATTCCGGGATGATCAATTCCGGCAAGTTCGTGATAGTGGGTGGCAAAAAGAGTCCTGCATTTTATGTTATTCAGTAATTCCTCGCACACAGCCCAGGCGATTGAAAGACCGTCCTCGGTGCCCGTTCCCCGGCCCACCTCGTCCATTATCACAAAGCTCTGTTTTGTCGCTGTGTGCAGGATGTATGCGGTTTCGTTCATTTCAACCAGAAAAGTGGATTCCCCCCTTGCAAGATTGTCCTGGGAGCCAAAACGGCAGTATATGCGATCCACAAGGCCGATTCGCCCCTCAGAAGCGGGAATAAAGCTTCCTGATTGGGCCATTATTGTTATCAGGGCTGCCTGGCGCAAATAGGTCGACTTTCCGGCCATGTTGGGGCCGGTTATTAAAGCAAAGAAAACGCTCCCAGTTTCATCACTATCCTGAGTTTCAAGAAAGAGATCGTTGGGTATAAATTCTCCCCTCGGCAAGTGCGCCTCGACTATCGGATGGCGGCCTTCGACAATAGCGGTGCGATTGCGGCTTTCCATTACAGGCCTCACCCAGCTGCGAATTGTCGCCTCTCTTGCCAGGGATTGGGCAACGTCAATCTCGGCAATTCTCTTCCCCGCCGCTGCCGCTTCCCTAAGCAGCTCCTTTGCCCTGTCCCTGATCTCAAAAAAGAGCTTTCTCTCAAGCTCAATAATTTTATCCGAAGCGCCGTTAATCTCCGACTCAAGGGCGGCCAGACGATCCGTAGTAAAACGCTCGCCTCCCGCAATGCCCTGCCGCCTGATGAATCGGGAAGGCACTTTTGATAAATTTACATTTGTTACCTCAAAGAAGTAGCCGATTAAGCGGTTGTACTTTATTTTAAGGCCTGAAATCCCTGTTTCCTTCCTCTCTTCTTCCAGGTAGCCCTCAAGAAGCTCCCTCCCCGAATCTTTCAGCCCCCTAAGCCGGTCAAGCTCCTCGTTGAAACCGTCCCGGATTAAGTTGCCCTCGTTAAGCAGTACCGAAGGATCATCAGTTATTGCCTTTTCAAGAAGTTCTTTCAGCGCGTCCAGTTTTTTTAACTCGTCTGTTAATAGTTGGGCTTCGGGAGATTCAAAGCAAAAGCCACTCCCGTTTCCGGGAGAAGAGCTTTCATTCAGAAAACTAAGCTCCTCTTCTATTTGCCTGAAATAATGCAGGGCGTTTTTCAAGGCAACCATGTCTTTACCGTGGGCCTTGTCCATCGCGAGCCTTGAGCAGAGCCTCTGCAAATCCGGCGTTTTTGAAAGCAGCTCGCGCAGCAGCCTGAGTTTCTCCTGCCTGTGGTAAAGGGTCTCTACCATGTCAAGGCGGCGGTTTATAAGGTCAATGTTTCTTAGGGGATGGAGTATTCTGCTTTTCAAAAGCCTCTTTCCCATAGCCGTTTTGGTTTCGTCCATAACTTCCAAAAGGGAAAAACGGCTTTCGCCGTCCGTCAGATTGGAGACAAGTTCCAGGTTTCTCTGCGTTGACTCATCAAGGCCCACAAATTCGCTGTCGCCGTAAACTTTAATAAAGCGCACATGGGGAATAAGGCTCCTGGCGGTATCGCTTAAATAGTCCAGAAGAGCGCCTGAAGAAACAATTTCAGGCGACGCCTGGTTAAGGCCGAAACCTTTTAGGCTTTGCGCCCCGAATTGCCCTTCCAGCTTTTCCCTGCTCCTTCCCGGATCAAATAGCCAGTCCGCCCAGCGGTTTACCAGTCCGCCGCGCTCTTCAACTGCCTGGGCCAGAACAGGGTTTTCGTTTAACAGGGACTCCTGGACAATTATCTCCCTGGGCCTTATCCGCTCAAGCTCCTGCCTAAGCTTTTCAGCCGCTCCATCGGCGGGGAAGGAGGTAGCGAAAAAATCGCCGGCGGAAAGGTCGATATAGGCAAGAGAAAAATTGTCTCCCACGGAAGCCAGGCAGGCAAGGTAATTGAAACTTCCCTTGTCAAGAAAATCCTCATCGACAGTTGTTCCGGGGGTGATAACTTCCACAACCTGACGTTCGATAAGCCCTTTACCCGGCTCGGTTATTTGTTCGCAGACAGCGATTTTTTTTCCGGCTTTAAGAAGGCGGGAGATGTATGAACGGGAAGCGTGATAAGGAATGCCGCACATAGGCTGGCCCTGGCGGCTTGTAAGGGTTAAATTCAGAAGGGAGGAGACTTCCAGGGCGTCTTCAAAAAACATTTCATAGAAATCCCCAAGACGAAAAAAAAGAACCTCTCCCTGATGCTCCCGCTTTATCCGGCGGTACTGTTCCATCAATGGAGATGTTTCTGGAGATAGATCTGCGGAAGCCGTACTCCCTCCCCTCCCTCTTAACGCCTTGCTTTATCCATCAGGTTCTTAATTAGTTTGTCGGTTATATCCACCGTCGGAGTGTACCAGAGTATTCCGTTGTTTTCTTTAAGGTTAATAACCATGCTGAACCCTTCACTCTCGGCGACATAACGAATTTCATCGTATACCTGTTCAAGAAAGGCGCCGGACTGGGTCAGACTTTTTCTTATGCTGTCCAATTCCGCGGTTTTTGTTTTGTAGTACTCTTTTAAGATATCCGACCTTCTGATAGCTTCAGCTTCGTACCTTAACGCCTGCTCCGTATTTCCCTGATTTTGGGCGTTAACCTTGTTTACATTTATGGCCTGGATTTCCGCGGTCATTCTGTCGATATCCGCCTGTACCCTGGCGCTGCGTTCTTCAAAATCCCTGACAGCCCTTGATTCGCTCATAAAAGCCGTATAGACCCTGGGAAGATCCACAACGGCAAAACGGGTGAGCTGCTGGGCTTCAACTGTCATGATTAGAAAATAGCCGGCAACAAAAAGCAACAAAAACTTTTTCATAAAACCATCTCCTTCAAAAATCCTAGTATGTTGAAATCGCAAAAGAAACAACAAAATCCAGTCCTGAACCCCCGATACCGCCTTCAAGCCAGTTAACTTTTCCGTCTCTTACTAAAAATCTTTTTGCAATGCTGAATCTAAACGGGAATTGAGGAATAGTAAACCTGAATCCGCCGCCTAAACTAAAACGCATGAAAAAAGTATCCGATTCTTCCTGGCTGCCGTCATCTTTCATAAATTCGGTAAACAGGGCCTGCGGCGTTCTTTTCACCCCGGCCGCGTCGAAAAAGAAATCCCAGGCAAGGATGCCGGGCGCCAGAGGTATGCGTATTTCCGCCCAATTCTCCCATAGGGCATAACCTTTGCGCCGGTACTCACTCGTCCAGCCGCGGCCATTGAACATCCCGTCCACTGCAAGGGAATTTGCCTCCTCAATGTACGGCTTGTCATATTGAAATTGAGGGAAAATGAAAGACAACCCGGTGTGAATACCGAATACCGCTTTTAAATTCCAGTTTTCAAAAACAGGCAGGTTAAACAAGGTATAAAACCATTCAAGTTTTGTATCGGTTCTGATATAGTGCTCTTTTTCAAAGGGCAGAATTCCGTAATACCCCAAACGCTGAACGCCGTAATAGCCGGAGGAAGGATCGTAAAAAACATCCCTCTGATCCAGGGAAAGGCTGGTCCAGATTGATAATAAGGGAGACCATCTGTTATTTTCCTCCCTTAAAATGGGATCGAAGGGGCGGTAAAGATTAGCGTCATATTTATTGAGTATCATTCCAACGCGGATGCCTCCGCCCAAACCAAGGTTTCCGTAGAATGTCGGCCAGCGGTAGCCCGTACTTGCGCCGAAAGAGAGGTTCCATTGAACGTAAGGCATCCGGTATTGAGCCGGCGGTACTTTATTCGCGTCCTCATATTCCTGATAGGAACTGAATCCGTCAGGATAAGCATAAGGTTCATCGCCGTTAAAATAAGGCGCGAAATTTTGCAGCGCTCCCGTCCTTGTCATGTGCTGTAAGGTAAGATCAAAACTTCCTGAAAGCGGAAGTCCAAGCAACCACCTTTGGGTATATTCCAGTGATAAAGACTGGACTTCGGTCGCGGCGCTCAAATCCACTCCGACAGAATTGCCGGAACCCAAAAAATTTCTGTCCGCCCATTTCCCCATCAGCGATATCGGAAGGGTATTATTGGGATCCGAAGAACCGGAAAAACCAAGACCAAGCTGCAAATCTATAGTCGGCTGTTCTTCCACGGCAATTACAAGATCCATAAGCGCGTCGGCGCTGCCGGGAAGAGTATCCGGGCTGACGGCTGAAAAGTATTGCAGATTGTACAGGTTTCTGAGCCCGTCCAAAATCTTGGTTTTTGAGAATACATCCCCGCTCTCAAGCGGTATTTCCCTGAGAATAACCGCGTCCCTGGTTTTTAGGTTGCCTTTGACAACTATATTCTCGATATGGGCGCGCCCGCGTTCTACAATGAGCACCTTGTAAGCAATGGTTCCGTTTTCGGCGTCTTTTATTGGGACAGGTTCAATGCGGTTAAAAATATACCCGTTTTCGTAGTAAAGATCCGCAATCCGCATCAGGTCGTCCTCGACTCTCGCCGCGTTCACCGTTTGCCCCCGCTTTGAATTAACCAGGGCGGAAAGCTGCGCATCGGAAAAAATTTTATTCCCATCGAAAGTTATTCCGTCGAAAGTATACAGCCTTCCCTCATATATCCGGAAAGTGATGCTCATTAGATTTTGGCCCCGGTCATTCCTGCGGACTTCCCGTACGTCATCAATTACAGCAGCGTCAATGTAACCGCGTTCATGGTAATACCGCGCCAAAGTCTGCTTGTCGGCTATTAATTTCGATTCCTGAAAAGCGCCGTCTACGATAATTCCTTTCGTCTTTAGACTGAGCTGTCTTTGGAGGGTTCGCGAAGAAAAGACCGAATTCCCCTCAAAATGGAAACTTTCAATGACAATTTTCTCGCCTTCATCTATATGAAAATTAACAATGATATTGGATCTGCCTGTGTTTTGGACTTCGGTTCTGACTTTTACGTCAGGATAGCCTTTTTCAAGGTACTTGTTGACAATCGCCTGTTCATCAATCCTGAGCTTTACCTGGGTGAACACATCATTGACTTTAATGGAGACCGTTTCCAGCAATTCGTTCCGCTTAACGCCGCTGTTGCCTGTAAAATTTATTCTGGATACAGTGGGTCTTTCTACCACGGTAAAGCGCAAAATGACTTCGCTTCCAGATAAATCCGCCCTGACAGCTACAGGGGTGATACTTTCAAAGTATTCCAGAGCGTACAGGCGGCCAAGAATATCCCAGTAAATTTCATCGTTAAAAGGTTTATTGATATATTGTTCCGTGATTCCTTCAAGCTCCAAAGAACTGACATGAAGCAATCCCTCAAAAACGATTCTCCTTATTGGCTTTCCCTGATACCATTCATCCGACTGCTGGGCAAAGGCGGAAAAAGCAATCGCCAATATTAGGAAAATCGATAAAACAAAACGCATTCAGACTCCTTGAACTTCAGATATACCAAAATGAACTATCGCAAAAAAAAGAAAAAAAAGAAAGGGGCCGGATAGCATTAAAAAGTTCTGCGCCAGACCAGGGAGAAAGTTATATCATCCATAAAAAGGTTTTCCGGGTGCAGGAGAACCATGTTAAACTGGATGTCAAACAGCGGATTACGTAATTCAAAGCCCAATTCAGGCTCCAAAACCAGACCTCCCCAGTCAATTTTATTCTCATCGTACTTGAAAGAAAGCATGGCTTCGCCAAACAAATCTGTCCCGATGAATTTACCCATAAAAACAGTGCTATTGTCGAAATAGTTACCAAGTCTGTAAGTCCTGTCTGAAAATCGGCTGCCTGCCTGGAATACCACATTTTGTAAAAGTTGGGTACGCATGGAAAGCATGTCCATACCGAGAAAATCCCTGACTTGCCTTTGGAGCCGGTTGATCACCGCAAACTGGGTTAAACTATCCATTACTACCGAAGTAGCCAGATTCCGCGGCTCCACTTCCCCCTGGGGCGCCTGGCCCAAAAGAGAGTAAATTTCCAACTGCGAGAGGGGCGGAGTTGATACGAACCTTGGTGAAAATGATATTAAAGGCGCGTTATCGATAATCATGGATATTGTAACCGGGCCGATTTCAGCCTGATCCCGAATTTCCGCCCTTGCGGATATTTTTGGATTAAATTCCACTTCATTTTCCCTGAAGAACAGAGTACCCTCCCTGATATAGAAATTTCGCTCCAGATAGAAAATCTCGCCGCTTCTTAGTTTTACGTCCCCGGTCAGTGTAAACCGCTTTGCCATGGAGTCGCTTGTCACATGGACTCCCGTCCCCATGTCCGCGTTTGCCTGGATCACCGGAAAATCCACGCTGGGCCAGAAAAACTCAACTTTCCGTCCGGTTCTGACATTGATATCCGTTATTACGGCCACTCCGCCATCTTCCGAAGCGAAAGCGCCGCTGTCTTCCTGGGCCGCCAACAGTTCACCGGCGTTTACGCTCATTTCGGTATCATGGGCGGTTAAATCCCCTGTAATGGAAAGGATGTTGTTTTCCATTGACAGAACAAGCTTTCCCGAAGCCTGACCATTCGCGAGCAGCCCGTTAATATTGAGATCATAGGGTATGGAGGTCTCCTGAGGTACCTGTATATCAATGCTGAATATATTGGGTACCCATTGATCAAACCTGAACCAGCCTGAGACTTTTCCGCCTCCGCTGCCTACAATGGCGTCCACAGGGCCGAAGGTTATCTCGTTTCCGCTAAACACAAAAGTTACAGGAACAGGCCTGATTGGTTCAGGAAGAAATTCCGGTACGGTTATTCGTACGCTTGTTCCGCGGGCAGTTCCGTAAAATTCCGGATCCTCAAGCGAGCCTGCAACCCTGATTGAAGCGGTTACAATGCCTCCGGGAAATTGAACCGAATTTTCAGGATCAATAAAACGTGAAAGAGATCCCAAATCAACATAAAGATCCGATCCCTGAGCGTCTATGCTTTTTGAATTTATATTGACAAAACCGGCAAGAGTCCCCCTTACCGGCGACGGTCCTGAAAGGGCGGCGTAAAAAGCCCCTCCCCCTCCTCTTTCCGGACTGTACCGGAAACGAAGCATGTCTTTAGGCCCGCCATTCAGACTCATGACATAGCCGGAGTTATCCTGACGGCAATCAAATGAAAACGAAAAAGGTTTATCGGCCGCGATATCGCTGTAATAAGCGGATTCTACTGAAAGCGAAGCGTTAACAAATTTGAAGTTTCTGTACAAATCCACCCAGGTTTCACTTGGATTGAAACTGGCGTTTCCGCTTAACAAGATATCCAGCGGACGCTCCGATAACATTCCCCATATCTCGGCCTCAGTTTCAGCCAACGAGGCGGCGCGATCAATTTTTATATATGGTATGGATACTTCAAGGCCGGAATAATTTATTTTAAGCCGCTGGACAAGCAGTCCGCCGTCGTTTGCGTTCATTACGGCGGAAACGCGGATAACCTCATTCTGCCGGTACATGGCAAAGGATGGAAGCGACATTTCAACCTCAAAGGAAGCGGGTGATTCCCATTGAAGCTGTAAGTTCCCGTCGGCGGAAGCGTTCAAGGCGCTGAAACGGGAAAACTGCATTCCCTGACCGGACATGTCAAGAGAAAGCCGTTTGTCCCTGAACGTACCCTGTAGTGTATAAAATTCACCGCGGTTGTTCGAGGCGATATCAGTTTGAAAACTAAAATTTTCATACGCAGTATCCCAACTAACGGCAATGTTTCCCGACAAAGCTCCGTGGCCGTCATCAAAAAAGAAGTCGGGTATTCTTAAACCTTTCTCGCCGGCTTCTCCCGTAAACCTCACAATAGCAGCGGACGACGAGGGGGTTGTAAGGGAGGTTATTTCAAATTTTTCTATAGTTGTCCGCCAATACGAAGGTGAATCATAGAGAAAAGAAAAAAGAAAACTTAACGAGGCGAAATTATCTCCGGACGGGATTGGTATTAAATCCCCCCTGGCATAACCGGTACGGAAGCCGAACTCATCGGCAATAAGCATCGCCTGAATTCCGTAAGACCCCCTGACACTTATGTTTTTTTGATCCTGAATCATCCCTTCAAAAGAATATGTGAAATTCTGTAAACTGGCTCCAAGTGAAAACGAAATGTCGTCCGGATTGGAAAAATCCGCGTAGCCGTTAAATTCAGCGTTAACGCTATTCCAGGTAATTCGGGCGGAACTCAGCTCTACACCTCTGTCTGTTCCCGAAATTGAAACCGCGGCAAGAACATCCTGAAGCCCCTCATACGCCGCGACAACACGCGGGGCGTTGTAAAGGGTATGGATGTAATCGGTGATAAAAAACACTTCCGTGGTTACAGACAAATCATCCGCGGCGAAACGAATCACGGAAGGTATGGCCGAAAGCTGAACAAAAGGTTCAACAAAACTCAGTATGTCCCCCACGGCAAAAGAATCCAGCCGGACGTTTGCCTGGATCTGCTGAGGGTCATAATCCGCTGAACCGTCGATAAAGATGGAACTGACGCGGATATCGTCCTCATATACTGAATCCTTGAAACTTAAAGCGGAAAAGCCAAAAGTAATCCCGCCTTCTTCCTGGTGAAGTGAAAGATCCAAAGCGCCAAGTTTCGCGCTGCCGGAAGTCAAATTTTCGCCGAATAAATTGATATCCTGCCCGATTGTATTAATAAAAATATCCCCGCTGACGCCCCGATCCCCATACAGACGAAAATCAGAAAGAGACAGAAAACCATAAGGTGCAAACTGGTTAAAACCGGCGTTTTTAAGATCGATGCCTCCTTTAAACTCCAGTTCCCCGGAAGAAGAAATAAAATCAAAGGTGTCGATATTTATTTGGTCTTTGTTTCCGGTAATCATCATCTCCAAAGACGCCCTTTCCAAAAACAAATTTTCACTTACATTGCCTGTGCCCGATAAATTCACACTGAGCTGAAAGCTGTCGGAGTTTTCCCTCTCTAAGCCGGCATTACCGGAAACCCTGAAAGCCAAAGCGCTGTTGTAACTCCGATAGTCGCCGGTAAAAGTAAGCAAATCCCGCAGGGCAAGGTTTTCAGCTTCCAGGCGGCCGCTGATCTTTTTATTTTCAAGATCATAAACAAGGGAAAACGCGGCAGGGGACCTGTCATATATCTTTCTGATTTCCAGTTGGTTTCCTGAAATGAAAAAGCCGAAGCTAAACGGCCTTAGCCTGAAAAAATTTCCCGTTATCGACGGAATTTCGACAGTAGCGGAGCCTTCACTCAAATCTCCTGAATATTCCCCTGAAATTCGCCCGTTTATGGCCGCTTCCAAAGCGGAAGATGAAACGCCGTCAAAAAACGCGGAATCTATCCCGTATAAAGAGAGCTGAGCATTCCAGCGTCCCTGAAAACTAATCTTGTTCTGCTTTACCGAGGCGTCAACTCTGACGCCCCGCAGCATTAAGCTTCCTATCGAATCGGAAAAATCCGATTCCCCGTCCCAGATTCGCAGCGAGAAATTTTCAGGAAGCAATCTTTCAAAATTTTGCGGAACTATCTGCACCGTCTGAGAGCTTCCCTGTCCCCTCAGCGATGACAAGCGTTCCCATAATCCAGCGTCTTTTCCAAAATCAAGGCTAAGCACCGGCCTGTCAATTCTCACTGAATGGAAGGCGTCGATTTTTACACCCGACAGGATCGCGGTAAGAGAATATGAAAGCCTTAGCCTGTCAATACTAAGAAAGACACTGTCATCGTTACGGAGGACCAGGACGTTTCTGATGTCCAATACCCCGAAAATTGACGGCCCGAGTGAGCCGTATTTGATTTTGAGACCCAAAAAATCCTCGGCGTTTCCTATAAAAGCGTCCCTGGCTTTTCCCATCTCTTCCTGCAGGGTAAGCTGAATCGGGCGCAAAACTGCCGCCGTACCTATGACCAGTACCAAAAAAACGAGAATTCTTTTGTTAAAACCGCTGAGGGAAAGGCGTGTCCTGGCCTTTTTCTCCTCATTTTCTTTGTCAGCCAAAACCAAAAACCTTATTTGAAAGATGTAACATGTCTATACCATGATTGTATATAATTTTTATATGTTTTACCCTATATAAAATGGAAATTCTTGCAAATTTCGCAGTCTTTGAGGGACTGGACGGCAGCGGTACCACTACTCAAATTAGCATTTTGGAGGATTTTTTTCTCCAAAATCAGCTTTCTATGCCTCCATTCTATATAACATTTGAGCCGACAAATGGTTCCATAGGAAAGCTGCTGCGCTCGCTCCTAAAAGGCGAAGAAACGCAAAGAGCCGAAACAATGGCAATGCTTTTTGCCGCCGACCGGAACGAGCATGTCTTTGGGAACGGGGGCATAGCGGAACGCTGCAAACGGGGAGAATTGGTGGTTTGCGACAGGTACCTGCTTTCTTCTTTGGTTTATCAGGGCATAACTTGCGGGGAAGAACTGCCCGCCCGCCTAAACCGGGGCTTTCCGGCGCCGGAATTGCTCATTTTCCTTGATATAGAAGCGGATACCGCCATTGAACGCATAGCGTCCCGTGGGGCGCAAAAGGAGATCTACGAAAACCTTGCCTTTCAGAAGCAAGCCGGAGCGCGCTATAAAGCTCTGCTTCCTGAATTCGCCTCCCAGGGCGTCCGGGTTGAAACAATCGACGCTTCTTTACCCCCCGATGAAGTCGCCCGGCAGGTGTGGGGCGCAGTTGAAAAGATGCCGATATTCAAAAGGTGAAATACTTAAAAAAGCTTATCGCCGGTCTTGTCTTGTTTACCCTTGTTCCGGCAACCTACCTTAACGCTTACCTCGTAACTTACAAGGAACAGTACTACCGCCTCTTTCATATGCATTATGTTCAATACCCCGATGATACAATGGAAAACATCTACTGGCTTGAACAAGCCGTTAAAGCCGATTTCTGCAATCCTCTTTATGCACTCGCTTTAATAGAAAACGAAACCCAGTGGGAAAAATACAGGTACCTTTTTATGATGCACGTAAACATAAAACTTGCGGAGCAGCATCTTTTCCTGGGAAACAAATGGAACAAGCGCAACGCTTATTTTTACAACGCTCCCTGGAAGGAACAAAACCTGGACTCACTTGAGACCGCCGAAACCTGCTTTCGTACAGCCCTCTATTACTGGGAAGAAGCCCTTAAATGGGCGGAAAAACACAAGGACAGGAGGTTCCGCTTCATCAATCTGAAAGAAATCCAGTTTTGGGAAGACGAAGCTGCCCGCATAGAGGATAAAACCCTGAATTACGGCAAGACCATAAACAGAGAACTGACCCTGCTTCAGTCAATTAGGGAAAAATTCCAGGCAATGGACGAGAATACTTATTGAAAAGAATCAATCTCTGTGCTAGGGTGTTCCTTAATTGAACAACCTGGACAGAAAATGGAGCGTGTTTCGGCCGCCCATGCCGTTTTTCCGGGCCTAATGTCCTCATTTATACCCGGCAACAGCCGAAAATTTACCAAAATACCAGATGGAAACTGAATTCAATTTTACTTTCGGAAACAAGTCTTGCAAAACGCTGATTCAAACTAAGCTCCCGTCTATTCATGATCTTATTTGCGCTTTTAAGCCGGAAAATTCCGGTGAGCGCCAAATCGTCATTGTCTGCGACTCAAATACCGCGGGCCTGGCGGGCGTAATCGCGGAAGATCGGGAAATACCAATTCTTGTTCTTGAAAGCGGAGAAAAGTACAAAACCTGGGATACCGTTCATGAAATTCTAAAGGCAGGTCTTTCTGCCGGTCTGGGCAGAGACGGGATTTTTATCGGTGTCGGCGGAGGCGTCATAAGCGATCTTACAGCTTTCGCGGCTTCAATCTACATGAGAGGCGCCCGCCTTTGCCTTGTAAGCACCACCCTGCTTGGAATGGTTGACGCCGTTCTGGGCGGAAAAACCGGCATTGATCTTTTTGAGCTTAAGAATCTGGCCGGGAGTTTTTTCCCGGCCGAATTGGTAGTTTTGCCGCTTTCAGCGCTGGATACCCTGCCTGAAAATGAATTCAAATCCGGCATGGCCGAATTAATAAAAACGGCGGTTCTTGCCTCCGATAATTTTCTGGAATTGATTAAAAAACTGGTCAAATTGGAAAAAGAAGAAAGCCGCAAGAGCAGAGTATACCTGGAATGTCTTAGCGAATGTATTTCAAGGGCTATAGCATTTAAGGGCAAGATTGTTGAAGAGGATCCTTTTGAAACCGGGAACAGACGCATACTGTTAAACCTTGGGCACAGTTTCGGCCATGCCCTTGAAGCGGCAGCCGGCTTTGGCGCGTTAAGCCACGGCGAGGCCGTTGCCTGGGGAATGGCAAGGGCCTGCGAATTGGGCGAAATATTAGGCATAACTCCCTCAAGCCGCGCCGCAGAAATTTCAGAAATACTTATCAATTATGGATTTGAAACCAAAGTTCCGCATCCCCTGGCAAGCCGGACAGATACACAAGAAGCCATGATGAAAGCCATTTCGCGCGATAAAAAAAAGGCCGGTAAAATTCTCCGTTTTGTTGTCCCCGGAGAAAAAAGCGCTGTAACAGTCTCGGCGGAAAACAATCATTTACTGCAAGGTGAAGAAGGAGAAAAGTTAATAAACAAAATAATGAACGGAGAACATCCCCGGGAAGTATCCTTTTGAAAACCGGAAAATATCTTTTTCTCGCCATCTTTGTGTTTTTTCCCGCCATATTTCTCCATACCCTGGAAACCGGGGATACTGAAAAAGAAAAACCGGATTCCGTTTACATAATCCGTGAAATAGAATTTGATGTCATAGGCAAATCCCGCCCTTTTGCCCTTATTTCCCGCGGCAATTTTAAAGAAGGAGAAATTTTAAAAGGAAAAGATAATCTTGATAAATATCTGGCGCTAAAAAAGCAGCTTCTTATGAACCAGCAGGTTTTGGAAGAAGTAACGATTGAATATTTTACCGGAGAAAGCGAAAGCGACGGGGCGCTTCCGGTAAAGCTTTTGGTTCATGTCAGGGACACATGGAACTTAATTGTCCTTCCCTACCCTAAATACGATTCCAACGAAGGCTTTAGCATAACGCTTAAAGCGAGGGACTATAACTTTTTGGGAACAATGAGCGCTCTAAGGGCGGATTTGGGTTATCAGAATAAAAACGGCGAACAAAGCGTTAATTTTTCATTGGATTCCGACATACCGTTTTACGCCGCCGGCCTGCACTGGAATTTAAATTTTGATAATTCTTTTAACTACACTTTCAATGAACCGCTTTATTACCAAAACGTAACCGGCCTTTCTTTGCTTTTACCCTGGCGTACCACAAATTTCACTGTAGGTTTTAATCAGTATCTGACTGTCAATGAAGAAAACTCAACTCAAGATATAGATGTTTTTGATCTGGCCGATAGATATTACGGGGTATACGCTTCAACTGAACTATTCGTTTCCTGGAAACTGCCTTTAGGCATTGAAATAGGCGGGTTTGGAGAACTCGAATACTCACCCGGAGTTTCAGGGAGGATCAATTATCCCTATAACTCAATTGACGATCCGCGAAAATTATTAACCACAATCAGTCATTCCATAGGTTTCGGCAGAACAGACTGGATAGGCAATTACCGTAAAGGACTTTCAGTTTCCATCGGCAATTTTTACAACTGGTATTTTGATCGTTCCGATGCTCCGTTAAGGGCAGGCATTAACGCGGACGCTGTGTTTCATTGGCCTTTTTTTAAATACTTAGGTCTTTCTTCCAGACTGAATTACCGGCAATGGTGGCATTGGTCGGACAAACTGGACGGCAATATCCCCTATTATAGCGCCGGAGATATGACCCGCGGGCTTATTAACGACGATATTAGGGCATATCAAATATTGTCTTTCAGCCTTGATTTGCCAATCCGCGTTTTACATTTTTGGCCTTCGGAATGGGCAAAAAATAAAAAGCTCCATATTTTAGACTTTGAAATGCACCTTTCCCCATTTACCGATTTTGCTATATTTTCCGGGCCATATAACAAACTTAAAGACAAAAATAATCCTTATGCGGAAAAAACACAATTCAGCCTTGACGACATAATAAATACAGTTGGTATTGAAGTCTTTGTTTTCCCCGCTTTTTTTCGCAGTTTAAAAATCCGCGCCAGCATCGGATATAATCTAAACAGAATAAAGCGTGACGGTATATCATTAATTGGCGGTTTCTTTCCTGAATGGGATGAAATCTTCATCGGACTCGATCACTCTTATTGATCAGTTTTATTGAACAATGTTTAACGATTTCAAATCAATACCCGTAAAACTTAATCAAATTCTGGATAAAAGAAGAAAAATATATCTTTTTCTTTTGCTTATAATGGCCATTGTGTTCTCATTTGTTGAAACATTGGGAGTATCGGTTGTTATGCCTTTTATCTCTGTTGCTTCCAATCCTGAGCTTATAAACTCAGGTAATTATAAAATATTTTATGATCTGTTTAAATTTGATTCAACAAATAAATTCATTTTCATGTTTGGTCTTGCGATCATTGTTTTTTATCTCTTTAGATCTCTTTACATAATATTTTATAATTATTCCATAAACAGGTATTCTATTGGTACATACAAGTATTTTGCGGGACAGCTTTTTAAAATATACCTTTCCCTTCCCTTTAAAGTATTTGTTCAGAAAAACCCTTCTGTTTTTTCACAAATGATAATTGTGGAAGCAAATAATTTAAGTAATTTATTGATGCGGGTTTTGTATATATTTTCCGAAACATTTACTGTTCTCCTCTTATACTTCTTTATGGTTCTTGTAAATTGGCAAATCACGTTGGTTTTAACCTTGATACTGATCATTTTTGTTTCTCTTGTTTTTTTTACATTAATAAGGGCAAGTAAAAGACTGGGCGACAAGCGTATTGAGGCAAGTTTAAGCTTAAGCAAAACAATTACTGAAACTTTTCGCTTATATAAATTTATTAAGCTAAAAGGAAACGAGAACGAAATATTTGAGGTTTTTAACGATTCCACTTCCAAATTATCACATACATGGGTCATGACAAATACGCTTGGCAGTATACCCAAAAGTATTTTGGAAAACCTTGGTTTCTCGCTATTAATTGCGGCAGTATGCTTTATACTATGGAGATACAATTCCGCTGCAATGGTTATTCCTGTTATTTCAATGTATGCGCTGGCATTGTATCGAATACTTCCTGCAACCAACCGCATTCTTGATCATATTAATAACATCGCTTTCTATCAGCAATCGCTTAATAGTATACATGATGATTTAAATTTAGAAACAGATAATGAAAACTCTGCGCCGCTTGATTTTTCAAAATCCATAAAAGGAAAAGATCTGTGCTTCAGTTATCTGGACGGAAATGATGTTATAAAAAATATTTCTTTTGAAATAACAAAGGGAGAAAAAATAGCGTTTACAGGAGAAAGCGGCAGCGGTAAAACAACTCTTGCCGATATAATAATAGGCATTTACAGATCGAATCGCGGCGGTTTATATGTTGATGATGCTTTAATTGACAATACGAATATACTTTCCTGGCGAAGCAAAATAGGCTATATTCCGCAAAATATTTACCTTTTTGACGGTACTGTTGCCGAAAATGTGTCTTTTGGCTCAAAACCCGATGACAATAAAATTATTAACGCCCTTAAAAAAGCGCGCATTTGGGAATTTCTTGAAAGCAAAGAGGGCCTTTTAACGCGGGTCGGCGAGGGAGGCATCCAGCTCTCCGGCGGACAAAAACAGCGTATTGGAATAGCGAGGGCTTTATACAACGATCCGGAAGTACTTGTTCTTGACGAGGCAACCTCATCTTTGGACGATTCAACAGAGGCCGAAATAATGAACGAAATATATGACTTAAGCGGCAACAAGACGCTTATTATTATTGCCCACAGGCTTAGCACGGTAGAGCGCTGTGACAGAAAAATTAAAATAGAAGACGGAACAATAGTTAAATAATATGATTAATAAATTACCTATATATTTTTTTAAACTGAGTTTTATACTAACTATTTTCTCATGTTCTTCAACTCCTATGCCTCATTCTGAACAAGGTAAAATTCCTGATGATTTTTTTGGAATAGTCCATGCCGGAATTACCAAAACACCGGAAGAATACAGGCTTCTTGATGAAATGGGAGTTAGCTGGATACTAAGAACATTTTACTGGAATGACATTGAAAGGGAAAAGGGCGTCTTTGATTTTTCAGGCTATGATGAATATGTGGAAATTGCTTTACGAGAGAATAAAAAAATAGTTGCGGTACTTGCCTATGAAACCTCATGGCTCTATCCCGACGGAAACCATAAAAATCAAATTTTGCCTAATGAAATTCCTCTGTTCCTTAACTACGTCGAAGAGACTGTCAAGCATTTTAAGGGCAAGATTGATACGTGGGAAATCTGGAATGAACCAAATTTTATGTTTTGGAAGGGCTCCCGCAAAGATTTCTTTGAATTGTCCAGGCAGACTGCAATTAGAATACGTGAAACTGACAGTAACGCCTATATCCTTGGCGGCGCATTCTGGCGCGCTCCCCGCGGTTTTATAAAAGCAATGTACAAAGCAGGAGGCTTTGATAATCTTGATGCCGTTGCCTTTCACCCTTACGCCGTCAATCCCAGGGGTTCCATGAAAGTTTACGATAAGTTTCTGAACGTGCTTTCAGAAATTAATTACACCGGGCCGGTATGGATTACCGAGATGGGATATCCTACTGCCGGATGGTATCCTAATAAAACATCTCTCAAAGAGTTTTCTTCCTATGTCATTAAAACTATTGTAGGCGCGGCCTCCAGAGGATCAAGTGTTTCATTATGGTATCAATTATTTGATTTCTATAACTTAGAAGAAACTCCTTTTTTTTCATTTGACTCAGAAAAGTATTTCGGCCTTGTATATCCTGATTACCAAAAGAAAGATGCCGCTTTTGCTTTTGAACTCTGTGCAAAGTACCTGCCGGGATCCATTTACAAAAGAGATCTCCCACTGAAAGAAAATTTACCTTCAAGCATTATATGTTTTTGCTTTCTTGGGGGTATATCCGGTAAAAACACACTAATAATTTGGAATGATTCAATGATAACTCAGAAACTAAAGATTCAAATACAAAGCCCGGCTATGCTTCATGATATTTCAAGCGGAAACAGTGTTCAAATGCCATCGGAATTGAAAATCGGGAAAGAGCCGCTTTTTATTACATGGAGCGGAGATTCGATTCCAAAGCTTCTAAAATGAAAAGAAAATATGAGAATTCATAAATTTTTTCTATCAATAAAATATTTCGGGATACAGTTTACCATACTAAAAATTTTAGCGCGTCTTTTTCGCAGATTTTCTATTTACACTATTATTATGAAAAAGACAGAATTTTGCATAAAAAGATATCTTAAAAACCAATACGCGAATATCATTAATAATTTTAATGTAAATGATTTAAGACAAAATAGTGAAATTAGGGTGGAGAATTATAAGGTTTGGGTATTTTGGTGGCAGGGCGAAGAAAATATGCCGGAAATAATTAAAATTTGTTATAAACGCCTTTTGGAATATGCAAACGGCAATCATGTTATTTTAGTTACAGAGAAAAATTATGAAACTTACGTAAATATTCCGGAATATATTATAAAAAAAGTTAATAAAAACATAATAAGTTTGACGCACTTTTCGGATATTTTGCGTGTTTGTCTTCTCTACGAGCATGGAGGTTTATGGCTTGACGCTACCGTTTTCATAACCGCTCCATTGGAATTATTTTCATTTAACTTTTATAGCCTAAAATGCAAAAACGATTTATGGGAAAATATCAACCATAAGCGATGGCTTAGTTTTATCCTTTATTCTTCTTGCCATAATATCTTACCTGAGTTTGTACGATCAATTTTTTTTGAATATTTCAGGTTTCACAAAACCATGATGGATTATTACTTGTTTGATTATATTATTGATATTGGTTACGACACAATACCTGGAATTACAAAACTAATTGACAATATTCCACCAAGCGACGCTATTCCTCATTTTATTCATAACAATTTCAATAATAAATTTGATATTACAGAATATAATAAAATTTGTGATACAACACATTTCCACAAATTAAACTGGAAAATAAATTGTTGTAAATACACTAAAAACAATGAATTGACATATTACGGATATATTCTTCAATCAGGAGTAAAATAATGTACAATACTATATTGGTAACCGCATTCTTTGATATTGGACGCAAACACTACAAAAATTCATCACGTTCAGAATCAACCTATCTTGAATATTTTAAACGCTGGGCGAGAATTAAAAACTACCTTGTTGTTTTTTGTGAGAATGAGTCTTTAAAACACGAAATACTCCAAATTCGCAAAAACTATAATCTTGAAAACATGACTAAAGTTATTATTATAACGAACATATTTAGCATTGAATCTGATATTTACAACCGCATGAAACAAATTGAAGTTGATGAATATTTTTTGAAATTCAGAATAGAAAAAAGCACCCCAGAAAATATTGCCGCTTACAATTATATTATGTACTTAAAATACTGGTTTCTTTACAAAATTTCGTTAGAAGAAGATACTTCTTTTGAGTATGTTGCATGGATCGATTTTGGATTCGATCACGGCGGAAAATTGTTTTATGATGAAAACGATTGGAACTTTGAATTATGCGCAAATCATATTGATAAAGTACAATTGTATTTTATATCAGATAAACTTGAAGATCGCCCTTTATTTGAGGTTATTCGAACAGTTCACCCTGACAGCATTACCGGAGGTTTCCTTCTTTGTCCTCAGTCTGTTTTATATCAATTTTGGAATTGTATCAAAGAATCAATATACAACTTGCTTTATCTTGGCCTAATGGATGATGATCAATGTGTTTTATTGCTTGCAAGCAGGCGTAACCCTGAGTTATTTGAATTGCATCAAAGTTATTGGTTTTTGGCCGTTACATATTTTGGCGGCAGTCACATGAAACTCAACGAAAACTTCTTAAATGAAACCAATAGAAAAAGAAATATTTTTCTATTGGTTTTAAAAAAAATATTAAAAACAATAATAGGATTGATAAAAAAATGAAATTTTCATTGATTATGTCAACTCTTAATAGAAACGATGAAATAATTATTTTATTGGATTCTCTTCTTTCGCAAAGTTATAAAAATTTTGAACTAATTATGGTTGACCAAAATAATGATGACCATGTAGAGAAAATATATAATCAATATAAACATAAAATTGATTTGCAATACTTCCGATGTGAAAAAACGGGTTTAAGTTTTGGACGTAATATTGGACTTGAAAATTATACGGGAAATGTTATCGCTTTTCCCGATGATGACTGCGAATATGAAACTGATACCCTTGCGAAAGTTGCTGATTTTTTCGAAAAATACCCGGGATACAGTTTCTGTACATGCAATACAAAAGATAAAAACAGTGAGTTTTCCATTTTACCAAATACATTAAGCGATTCTATAATATCAATAAATAACGTCATGCGTATCGGTATATCGTTTACAATTTTTGTCCGATCGCCTTCGTTGCGATTATTTAAGTTTGATGAGCAAATGGGAGTCGGTGCGCCGTTTGGTTCCGGTGAAGAGAGCGATTTACTATTTTTTCTACTAAAGCATAAGAACAAGGGCATATATCATTCAAAAAACTATATCTACCATCCTGTTAAAACCGAAACACCGGAAAAGGCGTTTCTATATGGAATGGGTTGTGGGGCAGTTTATAAAAAGGCAATTACGCACTATGGTTTTTTCATTTTGTTTCCAATTTTTTTTTTACGAATCCTAAAAGGAATTATAAATGTTATTATTAAAAAAGATAAAAAAAATCGAACTGCTTCTTTATGCGGCAGAATATCAGGTTTTATAAAATATTAAAATGAAACCTATTCTCATTAACGGTTATTTTCTCTGTCGTAAATTAACTGGTATAGAACGCTACGCAATTGAAATTACACGAAGGCTGGATGGTTTTTCTCTTCCTGGAGAAATTTCTATTATAGTTCCTGGCGATTGTATTAATATTCCTGCTTATAATAATATTACCGTTATTCGTTACAAAAAAACAGTTCCACATATTCTATGGCAAATGTTCACTCTTCAATTTTTTCTTATTTGCCATTCGGGTTTTGTTATTATGGATTTCGGAAACACCTGCCTTCCCATTTTTCCGGGTATTATTTTTCTTCATGATATTTACTGTGAAATATTTCCAAAAGATTTTTCCGGATTAAGGGATATCGCTGCCTGTCTTTACAATCGTTGGCAGTATAGGCTTATTGCAAAAAGGGCGAAAATAATTATAACTGTTTCTGAATATAGCAAAAACGAAATCAGTAAAACATTTAACATCGATCCTTCTAAAATACGCGTTGTCTACAGCAGTGCGGATCATATGCAGTCAATAAATGCGGATATGTCGATATTTGACGATTTTCCGGTTCTTGCCGAAAAACCGTTTTATTTTTCCTTGGGAAGCCTATCAAAGCGAAAAAATATTCGCTGGATTCTGGAATACGCTAAAAAACATCCTGAAACAAATTTCACCATTTCAGGAATCAGCCTTTCAACCGTTAAAGTCAATGAACTTGAAACAGAGACTTCACCAAACATTATTTTGTTAGGCTATCTTGACGATCCAAAAGTAAAAGCCCTAATGAAAAAATGTAAGGCGTTTATTCTTCCTTCTTATTACGAAGGCTTCGGCTTGACGCCTCTTGAAGCATTATCTTGCGGAGCTCAAATCATTGTCGCAAGGGCTGCGAGTTTGCCGGAAATATACGGCAACACTGTCCATTATATTGATCCATACAATACCGATATTGACCTTGATAGATTACTTGAAGAGCCGGTTGATGATCCTTCTCAAATTCTACAAAAATATAAATATGATAAAGCCGCAGAACAAGTGTATGCTATCATAAAGGAATTTTTATGATTATTCGATCAAAAGCTCCCTTGCGCCTGGGATTAGCCGGCGGAGGCACCGATATTTCAAGTTACTATAATTTATATGGCGGGTATGTTCTGAATGCCACAATTGATATGTACGCGTATTGTACAATTGAGCCAACTGACTGCGGCAAGGTTAATTTTATTGCCGCCGATCTTAATGTTTCTGAAGAATACAATTCCGCACCAAGTCTTCCAATATCATCCGTTCTCCCCTTACATTCCGGTATTTACAATAGAATCGTATCCGATTTTATTAAAAAACCGCTTTCTTTTAAGATGACTACATATTCAGACGCGCCGGCCGGTTCCGGTCTTGGTTCTTCGTCAACAATGGTTGTCGCAATCATTAAAGCTTTTGAAGAATGGCTTAATTTACCGCTGGGAGAATATGATATTGCCGCCCTTGCTTGTAGAATAGAAAGAGAGGATATAGGATTGGCCGGAGGAAAACAGGATCAATACGCGTCTACTTTCGGCGGTTTTAATTTCATGGAATTTTATGAAAATGAGCGTGTAATTGTAAATCCGCTTCGATTGAAAAGATGGATTAGAAACGAACTGGAAGCGTCGCTTGTTTTATATTATACCGGCGTTTCAAGGGAAAGCGCAAATATAATAAAAGAACAAATTCAACACACTATAAACGGCGATAAAAAAAGCATAGAAAGCATGCATGAAATGAAAAACCAGGCAGTGCTAATGAAAGAAGCCCTGTTAAAAGGCGATTTTAAGGGATTTTCTTCTTGCCTACTGAACGGCTGGCTCGCGAAAAGGAACGCGGCCGCATCTATTACAAACACTTTTCTTGATGAGTTATATCAGTACGCGTTAGATAACGGCGCGGAGTCCGCGAAGATATCCGGCGCCGGCGGGGGCGGGTTTATGATGATATATTGTAACCCTTGTAATCGTATCTCCCTCATTCATGCCTTAAAAAAAAGGGAAGGGATAGTGTTAACACCCAGTTTTACTGAAACAGGAAGCCAGGCTTGGACTATTTACAAGAACTAATTGAGCGTTATCCTCTTCTTAAAAGTATTAGAAATGATATTAATGACGCTTATAAAATAATCATTGATTCATTTTCTGAGGGCGGGAAATTACTTATAGCGGGAAACGGTGGCAGCGCTGCGGATGCCGAGCATATCGTAGGCGAGTTAATGAAAAACTTTGTGAAAAAGCGCAAACTCCCCGAAGCTTTTCAAAAGAAGATTGAATCTTTCGACCAGGATATTTCCGCGTATCTCCTTCCACGCTTACAACCCGGCCTTCCGGCTATATCTCTTTCGGGACACAGTTCTCTAAACACTGCCTGCATAAATGACATAGACGGTAATATAACATTTTCTGAACAGGTTTACGGTTACGGGAAACCGGGAGACGTGTTTCTTGGGATTTCTACCTCCGGCAATTCAAAAAACATTTTATACGCCACAGCCACAGCGAAGGCCAATGAATTAAAAACTATCGCTTTAACAGGCTCCGATGGGGGCAGTTTAAAAAATATTGCGGATATTTCCATTATTGTTCCCGAAAAAGAAACATATAAGATTCAGGAACTGCATCTGCCGGTTTATCATTGTTTGTGCCTTATGATCGAGGAATACTTTTTTAGATGAAAGTAATTATAATGGCAGGCGGAAAAGGTACGCGTGTTGAATCAATTGCCGGCAACATCCCAAAACCAATGATCCCTATTTGCGGAAAACCCGTTCTGGAATACCAAATTGATTGCCTTAAAGATAACGGCCTGACTGATATTACACTTGTAATTGGGCACCTCGGACATAAAATAAAGGAATATTTTGGCGATGGCGGCAAGTTTGGCTGTAAAATATCATACTTCACTGAAACTGAACCTCTTGGCACTGCCGGCGCTTTATATAAAATTAATGACCTTCCCAGGGATTTTATCCTTATTAACGGCGATATCATTTTTGACCTTGATTTTTCACGAATGATTGATTTTCACACACATAAAAAAGCTTTGGCAAGCATTGTTGTTCATCCCAACAGCCATCCGTTTGACAGCGCTCTTATAAAAATTAACGGCAACAATATGGTTACCGGATGGCTAAACAAAGAAGATGATCGTAAGTATTATAAAAATCTTGTAAATGCCGGTATTCATATAATATCCAGCGCGCTTCTTGCTAATAACGCTCAAGCCAAAGAAAAAGTCGACCTTGACAGGGATTTACTTAAGCCTTCAATTCAAACAGGTTCCATTTTTGCGTACCAAACACCTGAATATATAAAAGATATGGGAGTTCCTGAACGTTTCGCCCAGGTGTCTTTAGACATTGAAAGGGGTGTGGTACAGAAAAAGAACTTAAAATCCGGACAGAAATGCGTTTTCCTGGACAGAGACGGTACAATCAATAAATTCAATGATTTTATTAAAAAGCCTGAAGATTTTGAATTGATTGACGGCGTAGCGAAAGCAATAAGTAAAATAAACTCTATAGGATACCTCGTCGTAGTCATTACCAATCAACCTGTTATTGCCCGCGGCGAGGTCGAAATTGAGACCCTTGACCAAATTCACATGAAAATGGAAGCAGAGCTTGGAAATAATCACGCGTACATTGACGATCTTTTTTATTGCCCGCATCATCCTGACAGGGGATTTCCCGGCGAAAAGCTTGAATACAAAATAGATTGTAACTGCCGTAAACCTAAACCGGGCATGATACTTACGGCGGCCGAGAAATATAATATTGATTTGCCTAATTCTTACATGGTCGGCGATGATATGCGAGACGTAAAAGCAGGCATTTCGGCGGGTTGTATTCCTGTTTTATTGACTGAGAAATCAATTGAAACGGAAATAACAGAAAACGGGGAAACTGTACTTCAATTTCCTAATCTTTGGGGTTTTGTTGAATCATGTCTTTACTGATTGTTATTCCAACTTACAATGAGATTGAAAACATTTCATCTCTGATAAGTTCAATATTTTCGATTGTACCAACCGCGAATATCCTTGTGGTTGATGACAATTCTCCGGACGGAACTGCCGCCGCAGTTGAGGAAATCGCGAAAAACAACGGTTTACTGCATATTCTGAAGCGGAAAGGCAAACTAGGCGGCGCTTCCGCTTTTCTGGAGGGCTTTTCCTGGGGAATTAGTAATGGCTTTGAAATTTTACTCGCTATGGACGCAGATTTCTCGCATGATCCAAAGTATATCCCAGAAATGCTAAAAGAAATAGCCGATTCGGATTTGGTAATCGGCTCCCGCAACGTACCGGGAGGATGTATAGAAAACCGCAGCATAATAAGGGATATTCTTACAAAATGCGCCGCTTTTTATTGCCAAATCATTTTAAGATGCTCCATAAAAGACTTTACAGGCGGCTTTAATATGTGGCGTAAAAGTACCCTTGAAAAAATTAAAATTGAAAATGTTGTTTTAAGAGGTTATTCATTTCAAATCGAGATGAAATATAAAACTTACCGTGCCGGCTGTCGTATTGTTGAGATTCCAATTGTTTTTCCCGATCGAAAAAAAGGACAATCGAAGATGCCGGCCAGTTTTCTTTTTAAGGCACTGGGTGACGTTTGGAAAATAAAAAAGCTGGTTTAATCTTTGAATTTTTAAAATTCGGCGTTACCGGCGGACTTGGAACCATAACAAATTTGCTTATTTTCTATTTCCTCGTAGATGTCAATAATTTACCGGAAATACCCATAAGCGTATTATGCTTTGTCGTAGCAGGAACACAGAATTATCTTTTAAACCATCTTTGGACATTCAAAAAATATACCGATAAAACACGCGTTTCCTTCGCGAAATGGTTTGGTTTTCTTTTTGGATCTCTTTTCGGCCTTGCCGTTAATATTCTTGTAATGAAACTTATTATCAATACCTTTGTTTTGCCATACAAATTTATCGCGCAAGCCTGCGGTATTGCAGCCGGTATGATAATCAATTTCATTGTATCCAAATTCATTATTTTCCGTAATGCCAAAGGGGTAGTATAAAAATGATACCAAAAAAAATACATTATTGCTGGTTTGGTGACAATAAAATGACTATACGTCTTCAAAATTGCATAAAAACCTGGAAATTAGCAATGCCTGAATATGAAATACGTGAATGGCATGATGATGATTTAAAAATAATACCACTAAATAAATTCGTAAGAGAAGCATATAAATGTAAAAAATGGGCGTTTGTTTCTGACTATATACGGTTATATATTTTATATACTGAAGGGGGAATATATTTGGATACTGATGTTATTGTATTTAAATCATTTAATGATATGCTGGACAATAATTTTTTTTCAGCAATAGAATATATTCCGGAATGGATAATTAAAGGGAATGTATACAATGAATTAATAAATGATGACGGCACACTTAAAAACGGAAAGACAAATATGCATGTATCAGGGATGGGGCTTCTGGCGCCAATAATGGGAGCATCCTCAAAAAATAACTTAATAAAAGCATTTATGGATTACTATGAGAACATATCATTTGTAAATGATGACGGCACATACTATAATATACCGAATACACATATTCTTGAACCAATCGCATACAATTTTGGTTTCCGATATAAAAACGTTGTACAAAAATGCAATGATGGAATTACGTTTTATCCAAATACAATATTTGGAAACAATATTGGACATTATAGTGAATCTCAACACGCGTTACATTTTTGCACATTATCATGGAATCAAGAAGCAAATAGTTTTCATGGATATATTAAGAAAATAATAAAAAATATATACAAATATTTTAAAAGAAAATATATAGAAATAGATATGGTAGATAAACTTATTGATAATACCATTCAGATGCTGGAACGTAAAAATAACGACACATATGATAGACTATAGTAAAAAAATTATTGATTATTCTTTCTTTTTTCGGATAAGAACGGCTTTTTGCTTTATATAAGGGATATAGAGAATGTCTGGCAAAGAAAAACTTACAAACAAGAAAATATACCTAATTCTCTTTTTATTATCATTCGCTATTGTTTTTTGTTCCAGTTATAATCCCCTAAACTTCAGAATAATGTACGTTGATTCTTCTGTTTATATTACTATAGCCCAGGGAATAACCCGCGGGCAATTGCCTTACAGAGACTTTGTAGATAATAAGGGCCCTTTAACATACCTTATGAGCGTTCCCGGTCTTTTTACAGGCGGGTTTACAGGCGTCTGGCTTACAGAGCTCTTAATAATTTTCATTTCGGCCATATTTGCCTTTAAAACGGCGCTGTTTTTTGGCGATCAATATCAGGCGCTTTTCGGTACTGTGTTTAGTTTTATTGCGCTTATAGCTTTTTTCCTTGTAAACGCGGGAACTGAAGAATATTCACTTCCGTTTTTAATGATTTCGTTTTATATTTTCACCAAATACTTCTTTTCTGAAAAGAAAGACGTTACTTTTCTTGAATTAACCGCTTTGGGCGCTTGTTTCGCTTCCGCCGTTTTAATCAGATTAAATATGTTCCCCCTTTGGGCAGGCTTTTGCCTAATAATTTTTATTAATCTGATAATAAAAAGACAATTCATTTTACTTGGAAAGTATATAGCATTTTTTAGTTTAGGTATTATTATTATCTCTTTGCCGATATATTTTTACTTGAAATCGAATGCCATTTTTGATTTATTCATTAAGCAGGTTATTTTTGCCGGAGCTGCCAGAGGTTTTGGCGGTTCAACCTTAAAAATGTTACAAAAAACCTTTTTTATTGTATTGGGCAGAGGCAATTCCACCTTGCCTCTATGGCTGGGTATATTTTTTATCCTAAAAAAGTATAAACAAAGTGATTTCACATATTATTTAGGATACACATTTTCATACTTTTTAGTGGTACTTTTCCTTTCATTTTCAGAGGGCGGCGCGCATTACAATCTTGTCCTTATTCCGTTTTTTGTTCCCGCTCTTACATACCTCACCGGTATTGTTTATTCAATTTTCCAGGATAGAAAGAATAAACATGTGATAGCGGCGTTTCTCTTCTTATGCATATTTTCAGAAAGCTTAATAAGGTATTTGTATTACATTACTAACAGACTTTATGACAATTCAGGGAATCACTTGTATAACGCGGGTAAAATGATAGACGATAACACAAAAACCGCTGACAAAATAATATCCTTAGGCATTAACGGTTACATATACCCTTTCACAAAAAGATCTTCCGCGTCAAAATATTTTTATCAGGGATCCGGAATAAGCGAAATTCCGGGCGCAAAAGAAGAGTTTTTATCTGACATACTTGCTGCAAAACCAGCGATTATCGCGACTGTTACTGAAGGCGGGCGGGATGAGATTATTCCTGATTGGCACATGCCAATTCTTGGTCTGATAGAAACGGACTACCATCTTTTATCTGACGAGAATGGATTTATAATTTATAAACGTAATTATTAGCAATGACAATAACTATTGACTGTAGAATGATAAACGCAAGCGGAATAGGCGCGTATCTGCGCGGTATTCTGCCTTCCATGCTGCGATCGCCAAACGATTTTTTACTTTTGGGGAATCCGGCTGAATTGGAATTCTATAAACAAAACACAAATGTAAGTGTCATTGAATGTGATGTAAAGCCATTTTCCCTGAAGGAATTATTCTTTTTCCCAAAGAAAATATTGGAAGAAATAAATCTTTCATATATATTTTTTTCACCTTTTTTTAACATTCCTGACGGTATAATAATCCCCACTTATTCCACCATTCACGATATAATTTTCCCCGATATGCCGGAACTGGTATCACATATCGGCCTTTCTGCACGTATGTGGTTTTACCGGAGGGCGTACAGAAAATCCTTGGAAATATTTACGGTATCCTGCTTTTCAAAATCCAGAATAGAACATCATCTTGGAGCATCAAAACCTGTTATTGTTACATATTCCGCGATTCAGCCAAACTTTCTTGCGTATAGAGAAAATAATAACAGTGTCCAAAAAACAGAAACTATTGTCTTTATTGGAAATATTAAGAAACACAAGGGATTAGATTACCTTCTGGACGCTTTTCTTTTGGCAAAAAAAGATGGTTTGCCGCATAAGTTACTAATAATCGGCGCAAAAGAGAATTTCCGCAGTTCAGACAACTCAATTCAAAAAAAGATTGACTCAATTGAAAGCGGCGAGATAACATTTAGCGGTTTTATTTCCGATGAAGAGCTTTTAAGATGCCTTTCTGAGGCCGAATTGCTGGTGCAGCCTTCGCTTTATGAGGGTTTCGGCCTTCCGCCGCTTGAGGCCCTTGTCCTGGGCACCCAGGCTCTTATTTCTGATATTCCGGTATTTAAAGAAATATACGATGGTTTCCCTGTTGTGTTCTTCCGTGCCGGGGACGTTACAGATTTAAAAAACAAAATAATGGGGATAATTTACGCTAAAAAGCCGCAACAACCCATTTTGACTGATGAATTGGTATACAAATATACTTTTGAAAAAGCAGCCAGCCGCATCCTGGAGGAATTTCAATGAAAGGCGCCATTCAAAATTACTTGTCTATCATTAGAGATACGTTATGATTGATGATTGTCTTATAATGGCCGGGGGAGCTGGTACGCGGCTATGGCCGGCTAGCAATTCAAAAAAACCAAAACAGTTCTTACCAACGGTAAAAGACGGAACAGAAAGTTTTTTTTCCCTAAGCCTTGAGCGGGCATTCCGGGTTGCCGCAGAAAGCGACGGCAGAGTGATCGTTATTACAGGGAAAACCCACCTGCCTTTTGTCATTGCTGCATGTTCCAAATTGAGCGCCGCTGAAAAAAAACGCCTTGTGTTGATTCCTGAACCTGACGCAAAAAACACAGCGCCTGCAATAGCCTGCGCCATTGAATACGCAGGGAAAACCGGCGGCTGGAACCGTACTATGATGGTACTTACCAGCGACCACATTATAAAACCACTTGATGCTTTTCTAAAAGACACAAATATTGGCGCTCAATTTGCGGAACAGGACAAGCTTGTTGTTTTTGGTATTCCCCCATTAGGGCCGGAAACCGGTTATGGTTATATAAAGACCGCAGAAAAACTTGCGGAAAATGTTTACGCCGTCGGCATGTTCAGTGAAAAACCGGATTTGAAAACAGCGGAACAATTTATAGCTTCCAAAAAATACTTCTGGAATTCGGGAATGTTTATCTTTCGCTGTGAATTCCTGGCGGAAGAATACCGTCATCTGGCGGCGGATATAATTAGTCCCTTTGAAAATCTTAAATCCCCTGATAAAAAGTCTTACTCAAAAACAAAAGGCCTGTGCGTGTTGGATAACTGGGCAGGATTAGACACTGCTTACAATCAGACTAAGAGTATCTCTTTTGATTATGCCATTGCCGAAAAATGCTTAAAAACCGCCATGATCCGCTCCTCTTATGACTGGATTGATATAGGCAGTTGGGATGACTATGCGCTTCTCCTCTCAGGCAATTCTGCCGCGGATAGCGATACCGGTAAAGATATATATACCGCAGGGACAAGCGGCTGCTTTGTAGATTCTGACATTCCCGTTGCACTTGCGGGAGTTGAAGACCTTATTGTTGTAATTCGTTCAGGTAAAGATGGTTCTCCGCCTGCGGCTCTGATTACACAAAAAGGTAAAACTCAGCTTGTGCGTGACATTGTAGAGAAAATAAAACAAACCGGGAAGAAAAATATTTTATAAGCGCACCACTTGTCAATCAATGGCGTTTAAGAATTTTATAACTACATGAAAGTAGCTATCATACATTACTGGCTTATCAATATGCGCGGCGGCGAAAAAATGCTCGAAGCCCTTCTGGAAATGTACCCACAAGCGGACATTTATACCCATGTTTATAATCCACATGTAATATCAAGTACTATAAACTCCCATAAAGTGTATACATCACGTATAAACAAACTTCCCTTCGCAAAAAAGCTTTACCAGCTCTATATGCCCCTTATGCCCGCCGCCCTTATGGAATTTGATCTGCAAAAATACGAGCTGGTCATTTCCAGTGAAGCGGGTCCCGCGAAAGGCGTTGTTCCTAATCCAAACGCCTACCACATCTGCTACTGCCACAGCCCTATGCGTTACCTTTGGGATATGTACCACGAATATTTTCGTGGAACCGGTCCTGTTATTCGCTTTTTTATGAAGCGCATGATCCCTTCCCTGCGTTTGTGGGACATCAGTTCCGGTAACCTTGTTGACCGCTTTATCACCAATTCTCATTATGTGGCTAAACGTATACGCCGCATTTATAACCGTGAAGCGGAAGTGGTTTACGGCCCGGCGTCCATCGAGCGCTTTCTAAATACCGAAAGAAAATCTTCTGATTACTATCTTTTCTTTGGCCAGATTAGAGGCTATAAGAGGGCAGACATAGCAATTGAAGCCTGCGCTAAATCAGGAAGAAAACTAATTGTTGCGGGGGCCGGAGCGAAAAAGCGCGACACAAAGAATTATAGAAAAAATAGCCTGGTTTCTTTTCTCGGCAGGGTTTCTGATGAAGACGCGGCAAGCCTTTTCGCCGGAGCTAAGGCATTGCTCTTTCCTGGCATTGAAGACTTAGGCCTGATCCCGATTGAAGCGAACGCGGCTGGCTGTCCGGTAATCGCTTTCCGGGACGGAGGCGCGTTGGACACGGTGAAGGAAAACATCACAGGTATTTTTTTTGATGAACAAAGCCCCGAATCCTTGATTAACGCTATCGAACGCTTTGAGGCTTTGGAAGCAGACGGCGCCTTTAAGGATCGGGAGCTATTTTCAAATCATGTGCGGCAATTTTCACGCGAGGCGTTCAAGGAGCGAGTTAAAAAGATCATTGATGAGCGAAAACGAATATAATTACATGAAAACCCTGAAACCTAAAGTCAGAATAAAGGCTGTTGAACTCAAGTATTCACCAAGAGCGGGAGACCTCGGTGTTCCGCCTTCAGGCGTTGGATTATATTTTTTATACTCCGCGTCACTTATGTCGGTAAAATAAGAATAAGCAATTCCCGCTTCACCAAAGAATGTTATAGGAAGCGAGCCCAGGCGGTGTTCAGCGCCTATTTTGACAATGTGCATCCATTGGTAAGCCCCGTCTTTTAAAAAATCCTTTTTTAGAGAAGCTTTATCGCTTCTTCCATCCGGATCCAGTTCGGAAACAAGGGAGCTTCCGTCCACCTGATGCGGCCCGAAATCAGCGCCGTGGCGTATCAGTTGATACTGCAAAAAGGAGGACGTTTTTAACAACGGCCTCGCCTCAAAACGAAACTTAACCTCGTCGGAATTTGGCGGAAGGTAATAACCAAGGCCAACTCCGTTATTCACATACGCTTTTTCCATCGGCCCGTTAGTTCTGTCGTACCAAGGCACAAAATTTCTATGATGGGTATAGTTATAAGGCTCAATTTTTGTGTAGCTCAATGAAAAAGAAGCAAAGGGCAATACCGGGATTATTCCCTGTAGTCCGGCCTGATACGCAAACATGTGGCGATCGAGTTCGAATGCTCTATTCAAGCTTGATACTTCCATCTCATCCACAAAAGCTGAAAACCACAGCCCGCCCAAACCCGGATAACGCCACTTTATATTAAAATGAAGCGCCGCGTTGTCAGTTTTACCAATATAGTTTTGATATAAAAAGTTATCCAGCAAAGGGAAAACATAACCAAACTCAAAACGCTTCGGCCAAATTACAGCGGTGCCAAAATCAAAATGCAAATAATTGCTAAAATTAACTTCTACCTGATTAAGCGAGAAAGCGTTTTGAAAAGTCTTCGCCGCGTCATATATACCGCCGTTGCCGTTGTAGAATTCCAACACGCCCGATATTGATGAAAACGCGAACCACGGAACAGGGTTAAAAACCACTTCCGCCCCCAGAAAAGGACGGGCGGCGGCGTTAAAAACCAAACTGCTTCCGGGTACCATTGCCCCCCATTCCCGCTGAAGCCTTCCGGCGCGCAAAAAAAGCATACCCCCAAAAGCCGTTCCTGACATTTCAGCAAGCATGCCTGTGCCAATTGAAAGACCTTCAGGCCAAAAATACATATTCGAAGCGGTGATTTCGCCGATACCAAACAAAAAACCGTCCCATTTTTTTTGATAAGTATACGGGAAAAAAGCCAGGGGCTGGCTGTAAGTATCTACCCTTTGATTGACAAATTCGTTAGTTGGATCGTTTTTCAGTTCGGATGCATAAGTGTCGTATGTCCCAAGCAATTTAAGTTCCGCCAGCAATAAGCCCGCGGATAAATCAACGCCAAAAGAAAAATTACTGCCAACGTCGCCTTTTAAAAACAATGTAGCCCATGTATCTGTTCCAATGTACGATTTTTCATCCTCCGCGTAATAGGCGACAGAATTAAGAGATTCCAGGGCAACCCCAACTTCGCCAGAAAAGTTTATACCCTTCTTCCCCTCTACATCAAACCTGTACATCCCATTCTTTAAATCGGGGCCTTTTTCTCCTTTGGTAAATTCATTCCGGGTATTTTCAAGTATCTGTCTTTCGTAAGCGCTTAATCCGCCAAAGCGCTTTGGTTCGGCGGCAAGGATCTCATTTATCGCTTCCACTATCCTGCCCCTTGTGTAGGGTTTTACCGCGGGAAGCGGAAAACAGAGAAAACGGGCTTCCGCCTGGTCAAGGATGTAATACACCTCGTGATCCAAAGGGACAGAAACGTGGGTTTGGGCAAAAAGAAAAGTTCCCCCAAAAAGCAAAAAGGCAAGTAAAACAACAAAGTTGAATCTGCGCATAAAAACTCCGATAGTTATTATATGAAAGGAAACAGGTTTAGTAAACCTAAAAAAGTGAAATCATGAAGAATTATTCTGCGCGTTTTTTGTTTGCCGCTGTTTTTTGTTTGTTTTTCAGCAGGGAATTGTTTTCCCTTCCACCGCAAAAGATACTGCATCCGGACGACTGGGCTTATGACGCTCTCGCCGTTTTATCCAGGGAACAGGGAAAGCTTTTCTTTGCGGATTCACGAATTACCGTTTTGCAAATGGCAAATTTTCTTTCGGAGATAGACGTTAATTCTCTTTCCGAAAGCGCCCTGGCTATTTACGACGATCTGGCTAATTACCTGAATTCAAACTTTCCTTTAGGCTTTCAGTCTGACGCCATTTCAGGGGGGCTGGACCTAATCCTGCAGGGTGAGCTTTACTACAAAATCAACGAGAATATTCCCTGGATTTATGACGCTTATTCCCGAAACCCTATAATTCAAGTTCCCTGGGGGTTCTCCCTTGGCCCCTGGATCACGGCGGAAATGGATCTTTATTTAGGTCAAAACGAATACGCCGCGACTCTTCATGACAATTACATCAACATTCCCCTGGATCCGGTAAAACAAACGGACATACATTTTCCCAAAAGGGCTTATGTCAGCGCCGGTTTGCCGGCCGGCAGAGCTTCGGGGATTAATTTATCAATCGGCATAGGAGACAATTTCTTCGGAAGAACCCGCACAGGCAGCGTCATAATTTCCGACCACCTGGAAAGAACAGTTTACGCCCAGGCTGTAATTTACTCACCCGCAATTAAATATACCGCCCAGGTGCTTCAGTACGAGGTAAATAAATACCACTACATGCACTACCTCCAGGTCAGGCCTCATAAGACGGTTTCTGTTTCTTTGGCCGAGGGAGTTATGGTAAACGCTCCTCTGGAATTGCGGTTTCTCAATCCCTTCACAATTTTTCACAGCTACGAATCGTATAAGACTTATTCAAATTACAATGAAGGGCTGGGACTCAAACCGAACGGCGTAGAACTTGACGATCTTTGGGATAAAAACCCCGATGGAAGCGATGTTTATGACCGCACTATTGATCCCAACAACCATTCCCGTATTGGTTCTTATTTCGGAGTAAAACTGGAATGGCAGCCCCTGAGAAACCTGCGTTTTTACGGCCTTTTTGTTATGGATGTGCTTGACCTCCCAATGAAGAAAGACAACTGGATGGAAGGACTTTACCCCGACGCTTTGGGCTTTCAGGCGGGAACGGAGTTTTCATTTCCTGCTAAAAGCGGTTACTGGGAATTCGGCCTTGAAGGGGTTTATACCTACCCGTACATGTACATTATGTGGGACAAGGGCTGGTCATTTTACAAAGAAGTGCCGGAACTGGATGTGATGGTTGATCCTCCGCTGCGCTACTGGACAGGAAGTCCTTTAGGGCCGGATACGATTGCCGGTACTGTCTGGACCGGTTTTCGATCAAATACCGGCTGGTACGGAGGCCTTTCATTTGTTTTTACCGCCCAAGGCGAGCGATCCGATCTCGGCATTTTTGACAGGGACAACAGCGTTGACGATACCTACCGCCCAAGCCACAAGGTTTACGATGTAACTGTTCCGCCGACAGGGATACCTGTTTTTACCGGTACCGTGAGTCTTCGCTTCCAAAAGGTCATAAATAAGGGGCTTTCCTTCGGCATTATGCCCGGGTACAGGGTTGTTATAAACTCAGGCCATGAAGAAGGGCGCACAGCATACGGGGCTGAAATTGCCATGTACCTGCGTTACAGACCGCTTAATCGTTAACGCCTTGTAACATTCTTCTTTTTTAGTCATTCTTTTATTATGACCATAGGGGAATTTGACCTCTGGTTCAGGGCCAAATACCGCCGAACCAGTTCAGCCTTGACCGCCGCAGCTATGGTTTTTGCGGATTTTATCGGGGTAATGGTTTCATTTGGAACCGGCTTTTTGGTAGTAAAGTTATACTACATTCTAAAAGATAATTGGGGAGGGATTAATTACAAATCCTTCGTAACGTATTGGCCGTATGTCCCTATCTTTCTGATTATTATCTGGATCATGAACCTTTACCCCGGAGTGGCCCTTGCGCCGGCTGAGGAAACCCGCGGCTTTACCATTGCGTCTTTTTTGGCCCACGGCGGCATTATTGTTTCACGCTATATTCTGTATGAGGTTATAGACTCTATCTTCGTGGCCTTTATCTTTAGTTTTATTTTCTCGCCTGTTATCCTGATGGTTTGCAGGGATATAATGCATAACCTTATTTTCAGAACAAATATGAAAGGCATTCCGGCGGTAATCTACGGCGCCGGAAATACAGGCCGTCTTATCATAGACAGATTGCTCAACGCAAAAAAAGTCGGCTATGATCCTGTTTTAGTATTGGACGATGATCCTGACTGCGGAGATTTTTACAGAGGAATACCAATACTCCACGACACACGCCTTGGGCCAAAACTTGCGGCGATGTACAAGATAAGGATGGCCATTGTGGCAATGCCGCGTCTGGAACAGGCAAAAATGGCGGAAATGATCAACTACTCGGTTTCCGCTTTCAGGTACAATGTGCTGATTCCTGATTTTTTCAGCCTCAATAATATCTGGATGGCAGTAAGGGATTTTGACGGTATCCTTGGTTTTGCTACAAGCCACAGACTCAATATGTACTGGAACCTGGCCAGTAAACGCATTTTGGATCTGCTTCTGGTTTTCATTGGAGGGCTAATAATTCTTCCTCTTCTTTTCTTAATTTCCCTGGCAATAAAAATTACTTCACCGGGACCGGTTCTCTACGCCCACAAAAGGTTGGGTCTTAACGGGAAGTATTTTAACGCCTACAAATTCCGGTCCATGGAAATTGACGCTGAAAAAAAACTTAAAAGTGTTCTGGACGCCGATACCAGGCTAAAAAAAGAATGGGAAGCGACCCACAAGCTAAAGGACGATCCAAGGGTAACAAAGATAGGCAAAGTTTTAAGGCGGACAAGCTTCGACGAGTTCCCCCAGCTCATCAACATTCTGAAGGGAGAGATGAGTCTGGTAGGCCCCCGCCCGGTAACCGATCCGGAAATCGAAAAGTACGGAGAAAACGCGCTGAGGGTTCTGACTGTAAAACCGGGCCTGACGGGGCTTTGGCAGGTATCAGGCAGATCCGACACGGACTATGCCGAAAGGGTGTCGTATGATTTGTATTACATTCAAAGCTGGTCTGTATGGCTGGATCTGTGGATTTTATACCGCACTCCAGGGGCAATCTTTAAAGGAAAGGGGGCATATTGAAACACCTTTTTTTTGTTCCGCTATTTATTTCTTTTATTATTTTTTTTCTACCCGCTGACGTTACGGCAGAGACCAATTCCCTGCGTTCTTTTGATGAGCTTTTCCCTTCACTTGCTGAAAGCCGTAAAAAAGAAGCCTTTAGCGAAGAGGGAACCATACGCTCAGTTAAAAAAAATGAGGCTCTTGAATTCCTGCCCGTGTCCGGTTCCGGAATTGATCTCCACGGAACTATAATGAAAGCAAACCCGGCTTACCTGGCAGAATCCCTGCTTGTAATACCTTATCAGGGCAAGGTTTTCACCGGATTGGACGCTTACAATGCCCTTGGCAGGATAAGCGACCTAAAGGGACGCCTTTACCATTCCCACACCAGAAACGCCGATGTCGCCCTTTTTCAGGAAGCGGTCAGGCTTGAAAATGATAAAAGCAGCAAGACTATTCCTGATCCCGCGCCGGCAAGGGAACTGCCAAATGCGGAAACATTGTTTATTCGCTTAAAAGATGTGAATTTCGGCAATTGTTATTATCGGACAGATATGGCTGTTACGCCATTCGGCTTAACATATAAAATCACCAACACAAAAAATATTACTTATCTTTTATTTACAGTGTTGAAAGAAGATAAATTTAATTCAATACTGTACATAGAACCATTAACTGACGGTATGCTGATCTACAGTATGGCAGGGGCGGACGCTTCGGATTTTATTTCCGGTATGATTGATATTCCATCGGCCATAAGCAAGCGGCTTTTGGTTTTTTTATCATGGATTAAAGATAACTTATTAAACGGCTGACTGAAAGCAGCCGCTTTTCTGTTTATAGTCCACTAAAAAATATGCCCGTTAGCGGCTGACTGAAAGCAACCGCTATTTTGTTTTTGAATCACAAAAAAATACCTGATTAAGCGGCTGATCGGAGTCGAACCGACGTCTTCAGCTTGGAAGGCTGAGATAATAGCCGTTATATGACAGCCGCAAGTGTTTTCATTATCCGTAAAAAATTGATCTTGTCAATAGATTAAGAGAACTTTTTATCAAGTTCAGCGATAATCAGTTTGACAATTTCAGCTGGGTTTATATCATCGGTATCAATTACCAGATCCGCAAAAGAATAATCATCGTTGTTTATATTATAGATTCGCAAGTAGCGCTCATGATCCTGCCTGTCTCTTGAAGCTGTAAATTCCGCAACATCCGCCAGACTTTCCCCTTCCCTGCCCTGTATACGCTTTGCCCTGGTCTCCGCCTGAGCTGTAAGAAACACCTTTAAATCCGCTTCCTGAAGCATCCATATTGCAAGCCTTGAACCCAAGACACAGCCGCCCTGCTCCCTTGCCATTTCAACCTGCCGGGTGTCTACTTCCCTGTCCCAGGAATCGTCCTTTGCCGCCAAAGCAAGCACCTCTTTAAGGCTTAGACCTTTTTCCTGCGCCAGACTTCGGAACGTGAAATTAATAAACCTAATATCCAGAGCGTCAGCCAAAAGGCGGCTTACAGTGGTGTTGCCGCAGCCGCTCTTTCCGGAGACCGCAATCTTCAAATCCTTTTTGTCTTTCTTACTCGACATTTCTTAACTGCTCCCTGATATTTTCCAGCGCGTTTTTCATTTCAACCACAATCCGGCTTACTTCAAGCATTGGGGTTTTGGAACTGATTGTGTTTACCTCGCGGTTTATTTCCTGCGAAAGAAAATCCAGTTTCTTGCCCGGGCTTGGGTTTCTTTCCGTTTCCAGCCGGAATTCCTTTAAGTGGGAAGAAAGCCTGGAAAGCTCCTCAGAAATGGTATACTTCATCAATAGAACAGCGGTTTCGGAAAGAACGCGGTTCTCGTCGATTTTGTCTCCCAAAAGCTCGGCAAAGCGGGAACGCAGATTTTCCTTTATCGTTTTTTCGATCTCCGGCGTATAGGAGCTTATGCCACGCGCAGATTCTTCCAAAACGGCGACATGGGCAAGTATATCTTCCATCGTGTGGCGGCCTTCCCGTTCACGCTCGGCCTCCGCCTGATCCGATGCGGCGGCAAGAACGCTCTCAATGAAGCTGCGGTATTTTTCGGCGTCTCTGTCCGTTTCAGTTTCCAAAACTCCGTCCCGGCCTAAAATTAGGCCGAGACTCACTTCTTGCTGCAGGCCCAAAGTTTTGGCAAGCCTTTCTATCGCTTCTTTATAATTCAGCGCGGCGTTTTCATTTATCGAAATCGAAATCGGGGCGTTTTCTTCTTTTACCCTTATTCCAACATCCAGTTTTCCCCTTAAAAAACGGGAATTAAGATATGCCCTTATAGACGGCTCAAGGGAAGAAAGCCAGAAAGGAAGATTGACTGAAAGGTCTAGAAAACGGCTGTTGTATCCTTTTATCTCGACTGAGACCGTAACATTGTCTTTGGATTCTTTTTTGTAAGCGTAACATGTCATGCTTTTCATAAGCTTCTTCCATTTTCGTTTTTAGTGAATTCATTTTTAGTGAATTCATTTTTATAGAAAAATTCATAGAGCTTTTTACCAAGCCTCCAGTTGTCCCCCGCGCCCATAGTAATAAACAGATCCCCGCTTTTTAATATTCCCTTTATAAGCTCAAAACCGTCATCTACTTCTTCGGCATAAAGCACGCGCTCGCCGTAGTTTTCTTTGGTCTTTTCAAAAAGCGTGCGGCCTGTAACGCCTCCCTTGTAAACTTCCCTGGCGGAAGCGTAAATTTTATGCAGCAAGATTAAATCGGCGTCGTCAAAACAGGAGGCAAATTCATCGAACAGTGTCGCCGTTCTTGTGAAAGTATGGGACATAAAACTTATAACCAGCCTGCGCCTTGGGTAAAAATCTTTTAGGCCCTGAAGTGTTGTTTTTACCGCTGTCGGGTGATGGCCGTAATCGTCCATAAAAAGGATACCGCCCGCTTCGCCTAAGATTTCCGACCTTCTCTTTGAACCGGCGAATTCTTCCAGGGCTTTTCTGACTCCTTCCCTTCTTTCTTCATTCCACCCGCCGTTGCCTTCGTTTCCAAATTCCTTCTTTACCAGAAGCGAACACAGGGCAACGGCCGCCGCCGTATTGAGGGCCGTATGCCTTCCGGGTATGCGGATCTTTAATTCACCCGGAAAACCATTAAGCGCCATCACTACCCTTTCATTGATAACCTGATAGCTTTTTATTTGATAATCGCCCTGAGCGTTAAACCCGTAGGGAACAAGAGAAATTTCCGGTTTTTCTTTCTTTAAAACCGCGGCGACTTCGGACGCGCCGGGATCGTCGGCGCAGTAAATAAGTTCCCCGCCGGGCGGAAGGAGCCTTCCATATTCAATAAAGGCGTCCCTAATGTCCTCGTAACGCGGGTAATAATCCTGATGATCGCTTTCCACGCTGGTCAGAATTATCCTTTGAGGATGAAAAGACAAAAAGTGCCGCCTGTATTCGCAGGTTTCGGCCACAAAGTATTTATCCCCCAGGTTTAGCGTACAGCGGCCTTTAAAGCCGTTGACGGCGCTTCCAACCAGAACCTGAGCCGGCACGCCGGCGCCGCGAAGCAGGGTGCCAGAAAGGGCGGTCGTAGTGGTCTTTCCGTGAACTCCGGTAACACCTGCCGAATCAAAGCCCGCCGAATAAGCCCCCAAAGCGTCGGTGTACTTACAGACAGGAATGCCGCGCCTATTGGCCTCGACGATCTCAGGGTTTTCTTCGGGCGAGTAGGCTGCCGAATGAACAACCATATCGGGAGTATCTTCTCCCTTGCCGATATGCTTGGCTTTAAATGATTCGTAGAAAGGTATCATGAGCTCTTTTAGTATGTCATCGGTATAAAAAACTTCCTCGCGATCCGAGCCGGAAACAACCATTCCCCGGTTGTGCATCAATTCGGCAAGAGCGCACATGCCTGTACCCTTTATGCCGACAAAGTAAACTTTCGCGCCTTTTTTCAGTATCTCCCGGTCTGTCCCCAAGGCTTTTTCTGAACCCATAGATATGGTATATAAGAAATATATGCTTGCTTCAACACCTTTAGAAAACTCCGCGGATGTCTACAACTGGCTTTCAACTTTTATCAATCTTGAGAAGGGCCGGCAGCAATGGAATTTCAAGCTTGACGTTATGAACAAACTTGCGGAAATTGCGGGCCGCCCCGAAAAATGCGCCCAGGCTTTTCACGTCGCAGGCTCAAAGGGAAAAGGCTCCGTTACGGGAATGATTGCTGCCATTCTTGAAGCGGCGGGCATGAAAACCGCCCGCTATGCTTCGCCCCATGTAAGCGATTTCAGAGAAAGGATCACTATTGGGAACAGCTTTTTTGATGAAGAAACTTACACGGTTGCCGGAAAAGAGCTAATGGAGCTCACGAAGCAAGTCAAGTTAAAGAAAGATGAAAGGCTGAGTTATTTTGAGCTTTTTACCATGTGGTTTTTTCTTTGTACGCGCCTTTCACGCTGTAACGCCATGGCGGTAGAAACCGGCATGGGCGGAAGACTTGACGCTACAAATATTCTCGATCCCCTGGTGTCGGTGATAACCCTCATCGAGCTTGAACACACCGAGTACCTGGGTAATACCATTGCCGCCATTGCCGCCGAAAAAGCGGGAATAATAAAAGAGCGCCGCCCCCTTGTTCTTGCAGAGCAATCAACGCAAGCGCTTGATGTCTTCAAAGAACACGCGGAGCGCCGCGCCAGTCCCTTACTTTATTTTCCGGACTGCGGAAAGATTAAAAACACCCGCGTTGAAAAAAGCGGGACTACTTTTGACCTAGTCTTAAAAAACGAAACCATCCCCGGTCTTTTTGTGCCGATACCCGGCGTAGTACAGGCAAAAAACGCTGGTCTCGCGGCGTTGGCGGTTAAAAGCGCCTATCCCGATTTTCAAAACGACTGCCTTTACAAGGGGCTTGGCGCTTTCACGCTTCCCGCGCGTTTTGAGAAAATTTCTTCAACGCCGCTTTTTATTGTTGACGGCGCTCATACCAAAACCAGCGTCAAAACCTGCCTTGATACTTTCATTTCGCTTTACGGTGAAGGCGGCGTCCTTCTTTTCGGCTGCGCAGAAGGTAAGGACGTTCTTTCTATGGCGGAACTATGCGTTTCACATTTCTCGCGGATCATTATCACAAGGCCGGGAACATTCAAGAAAAGCAACGTTGAGGAAATACACGCCGCTTTTGTTCAGGCGGCGGAAGCACAGAAAGTTAGCCCTGAGATTGTCTTTTTACCGGTTACAGAAAAAGCGGTTGAACTGGCAATTAGGCTGGCTGCAAAGCACGGGCTTCCGGCGCTTGGGACGGGATCGTTTTACCTTGCGGGGGAGATTAGGGCATAAGGAAACGATGGAAGCAGCTCGAGTTTGTGAAGGTTGTTCTTGCGCATCGCGTCGATTTTATTTTTAATCGAACCATCTTCACAAACGCCCTCTCGAATGTACCTGTCCAGCACGGCGTAAGTAAAACCCAAATTTTCTTCGTCGCTCTTACCGGTGAGCCCGTCTTCGGGAGTTTTCTCGATGAACTTCTCCGGCAGCCCTAAAACTCTGGCGACGGCCTTAACTTCCGAAACAGTTAGGCGGGACAGCGGGCTGAAATCCCCGGCGCCGTCTCCGAACTTGGTGGCGTAGCCGACGTAGTCTTCGCTCAGGTTGCAGGTGTTGGCGACTCGGCCGTTCAGCATGGCGGCATAGGAATATAAAACCGTCATCCGCACTCTGGCGGGCAGGTTGATCCTCACCCCGGCGATGTCGCGGGCGGAATTTCCAATCGCGGCGTAGAACTGGTCAACGATCTTTTCGATGTTCACCTCGTAGGAAGAAATATCCAGAAATTTTACGATCTCCCTGGGATAGTCGATGTCCCTCTGGACTCCGTTCGGCATCAGAACGCCCTTGACCCTGTTTTTACCGAGGGCCTCGACGCAAAGCGTCGCCACCGTAGAGCTGTCCTTGCCGCCGCTCATCCCGACGATCGCGTTGCACTCCGGGCCGTTCTCGGCGAAGAAGTCCCGAATCCAGCGGACCGCGTCCTCTTTAACTTCGATTGCATTGAATTCTTTCATACGCCAAGATTAACAAAGAAACGAAACTTTGACTAGTTCAGTCGTTTAATTCGCACCGGGCGCGGGCGGCAGGTGTACATCTCCGAGGTTTTTAATGATAAAATGGTGACACCTATTCCTGGAGATAAAGCATGGAAGCAACACAGACAGCCAATCCATCTAAATGTGGGTGAGGGAGGAGTGAAAATGGCGTAGCCATGATCTAGCCGACCGAACCCCAAGCCGCATACTTGCAATTTTATACTATCATTTTTATTATTCCTATTAAATGTCTTTTTATATGTCTATATACTATATCCAAATGTTCTTCCCTTGTAAATTTCCTTTTCACCCCTTCTCTATAAGGTATTAATTTTATTTTATTATTTTTAATGTTTTTATTGATCTTTTCTTGAGCAACAGCTAATTTTTCCTTTAATTTTTCAATACTGTATTTTCTAAACTCTTTTACTCCATTTTCATTAATTTCAGTTCCTAAACCTTTTAACAGGTTTGGTTCTTCATCATTTACTATACTCATGATATTATTGGCAAAACTTTCATGCCATAAGACAATATGAGCTAAAACATCTTTTGCCGTCCACTCTGTATAAACAACTTTATTAAAATCAAGTTTAGTACTAAAAAATGTTAATACTAAATTAACAACATTCTGTTCCCTTTTTAAACAATATACTAATGTTTGATTCTTATCCATATTAAACCTCCAAAAGCAATGATAAATAATTAAAATTCGACTGTCCATATAATACACCACAATTTTAATTAGTTCAATACCTTTTAGATTAATTTTAGCCCATATTGCGCCTAACGTTCCGGCTGTATACGAAATTGGCGGCGGCATATAAGGGGTTGCGAAGCAAAGACCGCCGCCGCCAATTTGCCGGAATGAGGCGTGGGAGCCTTTAGGCAACCTAGCCGAATGGAGTCCGAGGCGCTTTGGCGGCGATGCGTAAACAGACCTGTTATACGCTGGTTTTGCATTTTTAAATATTTTCATCAATTATTCATTGATCTAAATATTCTCTAATTATCAAAATAATTTTATTTAGTGCAAACTGAACCTTACTATTCATTTATTCATATTATTTCTTAACCCCTACTACTAAGGCACGATAATTTATGCTAATGTTTCTTGATTTAATTACCACCCAACTTCGTTTAATAAATTACAAGTTTGACAAATCGATGGAACTATTTTAGATTTGTCTAATAAATTTTTACGCAATTCTACTACAAACAGATGATTGTATATTTCATCAAGAGTAGATGTTAAAATATTAACATCAGAGAGAGGAGGTATATTTCCGCAGCAAACGCTAATTTCACCATAGACACCAATACCTATTCTTTGCCATAATTGCCGACATTTTCCTCCTCCTGTTATTTTTTTTGGAGAAGAAAGTACAGCAGGCCATAGAACATAATTTTTATAATCGTTTTCTACCTAGAGTTTTAATGATCTATAAGCTGGAAGATCTTCGGTTACCAATTCATTAAAATTTGGTTTTTTTCCTTGAGGCCGAAACATCCAAAAACGATGACTTTTACAGCCAGAACTTCTGGACATTTCAATAACTTCCAATATTTCCGGAATATTTTTTTCTAATTGTGTTCTTGTAAGGACATAGCTTGTATGAACCTGAAAAACATCATTAATACTTTTTAGTGTATTTTTTAATATATTAATGTTTTCCGGGTAAATTGAAACATTTATTCTTGTAATCCCAGCTTCCTTTAGCCTCGCAACTTTATCAGCTAATAATAAGCCGTTAGTGGATGTATTTATCAAATAACCTCTGGACGAAAGAAAAGCAACTATCTCTATTATATCATTGCATAATAACGGTTCACCCCCTAGTAAATCAACAAGAATAGCGTTCTTCAGTAAAGGATGAGAAAATACTGATTTAATAAAATCAATAGTCATTTCGTTTTTGCCTTCAAGTATTCCTTCCCTTGCAAAACCACAATAACCACACCGTAAATTACATTTTTGGGTAGTCATCAATCCAACAATTTGTGGAGTATAATGCTTTGCCACTGGTTTTTGTTTATAAAGTCTATATTTGAGATAATTTAAGCTTTTAGGCACTATTTTTAGAGAAGTTGCTTTCCTTGCCAATTCCCAGTAGTAAATCAATTTATTCATAGACACTCTCCTAAAGAGAGTTTCACCCACCATTGGATAATTGTCAAGTTTCATTTTCTAAATAAAATAAAATGGGTTTTTAATACCGATTTATTGTAATGAAGACGAGCTTAAGACATACTTTAGCTGCAAACATACGAAATCACAGGCAATTATTAGGTATTTCGCAAGCAAAATTGGCGGAATTAGCCAATATAGCATCAGGTTATGTGGCAATGATAGAATTAGAAAAGAAATTCCCTTCTGATGAAGTATTAGAACGCATAGCCGATGCGTTTAATATTGATCCCACTGAGCTTTTTACCAAAAATTGTTATCCTGTTGAAGAAATAAGAATTTTACATAAATCAGTTTTAGATGGTTTTGCTAAGGTTATTAATACCGAAATAACAAAATTCGATAAAAAGCATTTTGTATAAATCATAGTTTCTATTTTTTGTCAATATTCACCCACAAAAATGGCGCCTAACTAACTTTATACGGCGTTGGGCGTATACCATTATTTTCTAATTTATATATCTTCATGTTTTAATACGAAAAACGCCGTACATAAACATAAGCGCTCCGGCGGTAAAATAAAACACACGCCAGAAAATAAACAGGGCGCTTAACACAAACAAAGGTTCACCGTTTGTCTCTGCGGGTAATGTTAAAGGAAAATTTAAAAAATATTCTTTCCCAAAAACATCGAACGCGCCAGGAATATGCAGAAAGTTAATCAGCAAAGAGACCGGTATGAGGGCATATAAAAACCACAGGTGAATACGCCCGGCGCAATATCCAGCTCCGGCAAAGAAAACAAAGCAGGGCAGGACGGTAACAAGGACAGGTACAATGAAAACAGAAAACTTGCTGAAATTAAAGAAAACAACATAAAAATACACGCTCATGCCAATTATTAGCGCGCAGAGAAATATGAATCCCAGTGTAATAACAGCCATTCTGATTAATGAATAATGAACTGAATTAACAGGCGTCGCGGAGATTAATGTCTTGACCAGCTTTTCATTTTTGGAATAAAAAAAGGTCAATAAAAACAAGACGGCCAGAATTATCATAGGCATTACCGACGCAAGATAAGAGCCAAAACTCCACGGGGAAAATGGTGCGGTATAGGCGGCGCCGGCAATTGTGTCGCTGGTGAGAATATACCAGGCAAAAAGGCCGTTGATTACAAGCAAGCCAATATAAAACCTGTTAAGGAGAAGCCTCTTTAACTCGTATTTAAAAATTCTTGTCAAGGATTAAATCCTCCTCCGTTAATCCGCAGTAATCAAGAAAATCCTGAAGGGTAAAAAAATGGCCGTCGCGCTCGTATTCACTTTGAATCGCGCGCAAAATTGTGTCCATTTTTTCCTCGCCGCCCACAAGCCGCTCCGCTTTCAGAATCATCAGCGGCATACGGCAATAGTGGTTTGTTTCCATATAGCCGTAGTTCATCTCGGCGCGGTAGCGTTCAGGAAGCCGGTCAAGGTATTCGGGGTTACGGTAATAGAAACTCCGTTCCTGTTTGTCCACAGCGTCCTGCCACACATCGATATAATATTTTTTCGCGTATTCTTCACCGTATTTGTCCTTCATCAGCCGGTATGTGGTGTAAACAGTCAGCCCCTCGTCAGTCCACGGCCCTTCGCTCCATCCGCAAAGGACACCAAGCCCGCCCCACCACTGGTGAACCATCTCATGAACGAATACCTCCGCCGCGCTGGCGCCTTTTAAGGGATCATTCAAATTAAACGGAGTGAACACGTACTCGCCCCATTCCACCCAGCCTTCGCCGGCGTTGCCTCCGCCTGAAATTTCACTTCGCTGTACCATGAGCAGATTGCGGTCGCCCGCCCAGCTCAGTTTGCCCAGACGATCCGTGCACCAGTTAAATACGTCGGCAAGAGCGCCCAGGATATTATGCTCTTTTATAACTTTCTCATATTTTTTACTGTATACAAAATCAATATCCATACTTGCCGCGTTGAACGTGTCCATCATGTAATCGGCGGCTGTAATCCACAAGGAACGCCCTGATACTGCCCCTTCCCATGTTTTTGTGCTATTAGCGTTTTCAATAAAATCGGTCATAAACCGGTGATTCGCAATTGGGACAAGATTGCCCGGCAAAACCAGTTCCAGCGTGAATGACTGCGGAGCGGTAATACCGGTTAACCTGGGCATAGCGCTGGCATTGTTAAGACAAACATAGTCCCTGGTAACTTCGCTGCCCCATGTATAGGGCGCAAAGCAGCGGAGCATGCCGGGATACCCTTCAAATTCTATTGTTAGAGTTTTCCACTCGCCCTGAGGCGGCATGAAAGTTGTCCACCGCATATCGTACAACACATCTTTGGTTGTTTCAAAATTAACTTCTTTTTCATCGCACACAATGCGTTTAATTGTATATCCCCAATTAAGTCCAACGCTTTTCCGGCTGCTGTCGCTGCCGCTTTGGCTTGGGCTAATAGTGTATTCGGCGATGCCGTGAAGACGGCCTGTAGCAGGCTTTGTGGTTAATCGGTAGGTAAACGCCGAAGCTGTAGTGTCGTTGTCGCTATTGCCGTACCCGTATTTTTCATGAAGCTCATCATCTCTGTCTCCCCATTCAGCGGGGCCGTGATCCACAAAGGGCTGCCTGCTCCACAACAGAACGCCGGCGGCCAACAGCGCCGTGGAAACGGCGGGCAGGGTTTTCTTTTTCAGTCCCCGTAAAATAGAAAACATCAAATTTCTTTGATACCGGTAGACGCACATAAGTGAAAGCGCGTATGCGCCGCCTGACAGGCAAAGCCATAAAACCCGTGTATAAAACGCAATTCGCAAAAAATAGAGACTTGAAAAGCCGTCCGAATAAGTGTTGATTAACGGATTCAACCAACGGGGGAAAAAGTCACCGGCAACGAAGCGGCTTACACTTATATACGCGCAGGCTCCGTAGAGCAGTCCGGCCAGTTCTATGCGCCGCGTGATCTGGTAAAATGCGCAAGAGAGCAATATGGAAACCCACCATGTTGGCAGCATTACGGTGAAAAAAGTGACGGCATACAGGCCAAAATCAAACAGATAATCCATCTTTACTATTGTGTAGGGCAGATATACAAGAACGCATATTGCGCACACAACTGCCGCCAGCGTAACGAGCGCGGCTATACGGACAAGCGCCATTATGACAGGCGAGGCAACGGCATCCATAAGGACATCGGTCTTTGCGCGGTAGACCCGGTCTGTTTCCAGTAAAGCCAGCAGCGTCCATAAAAGCGCGCCGATTGTCGAACCTGCCAAAACCGGATTAACGATATATTGATTTGTTGTAATAGTGGCGCTGCTCATTTGATACATTGAATAGCCCAACAAGGGCGCACACAGGCAAAGAGAAGCGGCAATCCACGAATACTTTGACAGAGCCAGCCGCCTTAATTCAACGCGATACAGGGAGTTCATAAATCCTTTCCTGTCATAATGACGTAAAGGTAGGCGTCTTCCAGCGTAGGCTCTGCTCTTTCCGCGAAATCAGGCAGATCATGGGCCACGACCCGGCACAGGATGCCCCGCGCGGTATTTACCCTGGAAACAATTTGATAATCTTTCTGCGCCGGCGCGGCTGTTTGAGAAACAAATGTTCCGACATGACCCATTGTCTTTACAATAAGATCGGCGGGAGCTCCATCAAACAAAATTTGTCCGTTATTAATTACCAGAACGCGGTTACAGATCGACTGTACGTCTTCCACGATATGAGTTGACAAAATAACGATTTTATCACTGGCCATCTCGGAGAAGAGATTACGGAACTTTACCCGCTCCTCCGGGTCCAGCCCTACGGTAGGTTCATCCAAAATAAGCAGATGAGGGCTGCCCAGCAAAGCTTGCGCAATTCCGACCCGCTGGCGCTGTCCGCCGGACAGATTGCGTATGCGGACTTTGCGGTGTTCAGTAAGGCTGGCCTGTTCCAGCGCTTCATTTATTGTTGTTCTGTCCTTTATCCCTTTAAGCGCGGCCATATAGTCGATAAACTGCCAAACCGTCAATTCATCATACAAACCAAAACTTTGTGGCAGGTATCCCAGTTGGGATTTTAAATGTTTTTCTTGGGATAACAGCGCCTTGCCGTCAAGCAGGATTTCTCCACTGGTAGGGACAAGTCCGGCAATCAGCAATTTCATTAACGTTGTTTTGCCTGCGCCATTGGGACCGAGGATTCCAATAAGATTGGGACTTTCCATTTGCATCGTAACATTATCCAAAGCCTGTTTACCGGAAGGATAAATCATCGTGATGCCGTTGATCTCAATTTTCATAAGGTACTCGCCTCGCGAGTAGCAGTCGAACGGTCGGTGTGCGCCATTCGTATTAGTTTTTCCAAAATTGACAGCTGCTTTGCCCATATTGAACTTTTGGTTACGGGCGGCGTCGTGGTATATGTTCTTGAGCCTCCGTTAAGGTACTTGTCGCGCAAGTCGCCGTCGAATGGGCTATGAATGCCAATCGAATTAGTTAGACCAAAATTATCTGAAGTAATTGTCCCTTCAAAGGTTACGCTTTCAAGGTTGGCGCAATCGGCAAAAGCATAACTATCAATGCTGGTAACGCTGGCCGGTATGGTAATGCTGGTAAGGCTGGCGCAGCTGCCAAAAGCCATGTACCCAATGCTGGTAACGCTGTTTGGTATGGTTATATTGGCAAGGCTGTAACAACCGTGAAAAGCGTTATTGGCAATGCCGGTAACGTTGTCTGGTATGCTTACGCTGCTCAGGATGGTGCGGCCAAAAGCGCCATACCCAATACTGGTTACGCTTCCCGGTATTGTGAAAGAAGCGGCTGTTTTTCCCGCCGGATATTGAACCAAAGTTGTTTTCGCTTTGTTATACAATATACCGTCATCTGAGATATAAACGATGTTAGCGGTATCAACATTTATCGCGCTAAGGTTAGTGCATCCGAAAAAAGCGCCATCCCCAATACTGGTAACACTGTCCGGTATAGTTATGCTAGTAAGACTGTCGCAGCCGATAAAAGCGCCATTCCCGATACTGGTAACACTGGCCGGTATGGTTACTCCGGTAAGGTTTCCGCATTGGGCAAAAGCGCATTGTCCAATGTTAGTAACGCTGTTGGGAATGATTACGCTGCTAAGTTCACATTCTGAAAAAGCGCAAAGCCCAATGTCGGTAACGGTGTTCGGTATGGTAAAAGAAGCGCCTGTTTTCCCTATCGGATATTGGATTAAAGCGGTTTTCGCTTTGTTGTACAATATGCCGTCCTCAGAGCTATACGTGGTATTAGCGGCATCAACATTTATTGCGGTAAGGCTGCCGCAATAGGGGAAAGCATAATCATTACCCCCAATAACGGTAACGCTTGCCGGTAAGGTTATACTAGTAAGGCTGCCGCAAGCGTAAAAAGCGATATCACTAATGCCGGTAACGCCGTTGGGTATAGCAAAAGAAACGGCAGTTTTTCCCGCCGGATATTGGATTAAAACAGTTTTCGCTTTGTTATACAGTATACCGTCCTCAGAGCGATACATGGTATTAGCGGTATCAACATTTATCGCGCTAAGGTTGTCGCAATAGACAAAAGCATAATCATTGTCTCCCATACTGGTAACGCTGGCCGGTATGGCTACACTGGTAAGTCCGTCGCAGTTATAAAAAGCGCAATCTCCAATAATGGTAACGCTATCCGGAATGTTTATACCGGTAAGCGAGTCACAATCGTAAAAAGCGTATTCACCAATACCGGTAACAGGTTTTCCGTTTATTTTTGACGGTATGATTACGTCGCCTCCGGCTCCGATATATTTGGTAATAGTTATGGTGTCAGTTCCTTCATAGGTGAAGTCGCCGCCGCCTGTAGTACAGCCAAGAAAAAACAGAGCGAGAACCAAAATCAAGGAGATTGCGAACCAAGTTCGTGTCCTTAAAGCCTTACAATGCTGCATAATTTTCCTCCTATATGCACAACTTTATTGCGTATTGGCAAAACCAAATTATAACAGTGCCATTCGTATTAGTTTTTTCAAAATTGACTCTTGCATTGCCCATTTTGAACTTTCGGTTACGGGCGCTGTCGTGGTATATGTTCTTGTGCCTCCGGTAAGGTACCTGTCGCGCAAATCGCCGTCGAATGGACTAAAAATGCCATACGAATAAATTATGCCAAAATTATCCGAAGCAATCGCCCCTTCAAAAGTTACACTTTCAAGATTGGTACAACGGGTAAAAGCGAAACTTTCAATACTGGTAACGCTGTTGGGTATGGTTACACTGGCAAGGCTGGTGCAGCCGCCAAAAGCATCGTTCTTAATGATGGTAACGCTGTCCGGTATGGTTATACCGGTAAGGCTGGTGCAATCGGCAAAAACTCCAACTTCTATCTCTGTGATGCTGTCGGGTATGGTTACGTTGGTAAGACTGGCGCAATTGTAAAAAGCCATACCCTCAATGCTGGTAACGCTGTTGGGTATGGTTATGCTGGTTAAGCCAGAGTTGGAAAAAGCGGTATGCCCAATACTGGTAACGCTGTTCGGTATGATAACGCTGGTAAGGCCGGCGTGGTCAAAAGCTTCATACTCAATGCTGGTAACGCTGTCCGGTATGGTAAAAACGGCGGCTGTTTTTCCCGCAGGATATTGGATTAAAGCGGTTTTCGCTTTGTTATATAATACGCCATCCTCTGAAATATAAACGGTATTAGCGGTATCAATAGTTATTGCGGTAAGGCTGGTACAGTTGTAAAAAACTTCTTTCCCTATACTGGTTACGCTGTCGGGTATGGTTATGCCGGTAAGGCTGGTACAGCCGAAAAAAGCGCCATGTTCAATGCTGGTAATGCTGTTCGGTATGGTTACGCTGGTAAGACTGGTGCAATCCTGAAAAGCCCTAACTCCAATACTGGGAACGCTGTTCGGTATGATAACGCCGGTAAGGTTAGCGCATCGTATAAAAGCAGAGTCTCCAATATCAGTAACGCCGTCCGGTATGGCAAACGTTGTTTCTGTTTTTCCCGGAGGAAATGTAATTAAAGCAGTTCTATTTTTGTTATACAATACGCCATTCTGTGAGCTGTATGCGGTATTGCCGGCGTCAACAGTTATTGCGGTAAGGTTAGTGCAATTCAAAAAAGCCCTATCCCCAATGCTGGTAACGATGTCCGGTATGGTTATACCGGGAAGGCTGTCGCAAGCGTAAAAAGCAAAATCACTTATTTTGGTAACGCCGTTTGGTAGGGTAAAAGCCGTGGCTGTTTTTCTCGCCGGATATTGGATTAATGTCGTTTTCGCTTTGTTATACAATATACCGTCCTCGGAGCTATACATGGTATTAGCGGCATCCACATTTATTGCGGTAAGGCTGTCGCAAAAGACAAAAGCATAATTAGCTTCCCCCTCTTTATCCCCCAGGCAGGTAACGCCGGCTGGTATGTTTACACTGGTAAGGTTGTTGCAAATGTAAAAAGCGTTATTCCCAATGCTGGTAACGGTGTCCGGAATAGTTATACCGGTAAGGCTGTCGCAAAGGGCAAAAGCAAATTCCCCAATGCCGGTAACAGGTTTCCCTTTTATCTGCGACGGTATAACTACATCGCCTCCAGCTCCGTTATATCTTAAAATAGTTATGGTATCAGTTCCTTCATAGATGAAGTCGGTATTACTACCGCCGGAAGTACAGCCGAAACCAACCATAACGAAGCCCAAAATTAAGGAGATTGCGAACCATGTTCGTGTCCTTAAAGCCTTACAATGTTGCATAATTTTCCTCCTATATGCACAGTTAAAATGTTATTAAAAATTTCGGGAAAAATATACTGAAATATATTACCCTTTGGGGTGATTTTGAGGTTTTTGCTTGTGTTTATGTATCCCCGTGTTCCAATACTTAGTCTAATTATCAAAATCGATAAAAAAGGGCATATTCGCTTTCATAATCCTGTATGATCTGCGATAATTGCCAGGTGTCGATCCGAATTTATGCTTAAAAGACCTTATATATGATTGCTCATAATCAAAATCATATATAAGCGCAATGTCTATAATATTGGCGTCACTTTCTAACAAATCTTCAAGGCTTGCCGTTAACTTCCGGGAACGGATATAACTTGAGATTGTTTGCTTAACAGCAGATCTAAATAACTTCCGCAAATGGCTTTCAGACAGGGTATATTTTTGGGCAAGAATATCCGCATTGATACCGCCCCTAATGCCTTTTTCTATCTCGACCAATACATTTTCGATTAAATTATTGTTCCTGTACATGTTGTACTCCATTACAACAAAAAAAAACGGTTCAAAGCCAAAAGCCTTGAACCGCAAAATATCCATGATCTTATAATCATAGTAAGAGCAATCCAAGCCTATGTCCCATGAAATAATGGGCAGATGGTGTGAAAAAAACTTTACGTGTCGCCATATTGATTACTCCTCCTGTTAGTTTACTTTTATACTAATTAAGAAAAATAAAATGAACATTTTTAATCATTTTGCAAAAAATATTTATTTTTTCAGGTGTATTATTTTTTATACACTATTTTATAGGACAGATGCTATTTATTTAAAGCCTGCTTATTATTTGAGAATTAGTAATTTTATCAGAAATACCTCTGATACACAGCGCATTGCATATCAGCAAAAAAGCAGAGTATATCAGCGACCACATTAAAATATTTTTCGCGAGATACACTATCGCCAACACAGGTACAACAAAAAGAAAGGATAGTAAACTTGTTACGTACAAACTGTGGCGCGGAATTTTCAGAACCACAGAAAGAATGGCCGATATAAACATCATTAACATTGACGACATTATTCCCACCCCAAATAATAGCACAAGCTGTTCGGCAGTATACATGTATTTTAAAGTTATTTCGCCCGTTATTCGGCCTATTATTTCTGCGCCCATCAATGTCAATAATGACGACAATACCAGCATTATCGCGGATACCATGAGGGGAATCATGCACTTCGCGAGAAAAACCGACCTGATATGTAAAGGCGTAGATAACAGCGATTCACCTGTCCTGTATACTTTTTCTCCACCTATGGAATAAGCGATTAAGTTCACTGGCACCCTGGGTATAAATAATACAGTAATAAACACGGCGTAATTAAGATCGATTTTTCCTGTATAATAAAATGACAGCCACGCAACTAAAGCCGGAGCAAAGCACAAAGCGCCAAAGTTTAGTAACAATGTTTTTATTGTCATTAGATATTTCAATTCAAATCCAAAAACAATCCCGAATTGCGATTTCGGCGTTATGTAAGAAGCGCGGTTTTCATGCTCTATGCTACGCTTGCCCTTTTTATATTTTATGTTCTCAAAGTAATTGGATTGCTTCATTATGATTGTCTTAAATGTAAAAATTAGTATGACGCAAAGATAGATAAATATTAGTATCAAGCTGATTATAGCCGCGGGAATAAAATCCACAAGAATTATAACGGCTAAATATGCCACAAACATCAATCCCAAGGGATACGCAATTAGCGACACCCGGCTGTTGGCGACGCGCATATCAGCCGAGGCGGCGGAAGCTTGAACACCGGCAATTGAGATTGCGCCGAAATTTAATACGGCTACAAGAATAATTCCAATCCACTGCCATGCGGTCAAGATCATTTCGCGGCCAATGAGCCAATTTGTCAGCGTTGCACATAACGTGGTCAATCCAAAAAAACAGAGCGCAAAAAAAAGGCAAAATTGAAATTTTCCCCAAATAATGCTTTTCCCGTTCATGGGAGACGATAACAGCGTTTCTAGTGTTCTATGCTCCCGTTCTCCTGCCACACTGTCTGAAAGTGTCGGTTTTAGAAATGTTGCCGTAAGTAAAGCCGCCATTGTCAGGGACGATTCTATTCCCTTTATAAAAAACGGAACAACAACGCCCATAATGACAATAGATAAACAGTAAAAGAATAACATTCCCTTTTCCCGTTTGAATTGGGCGAGTTGATTGCAGAAAACGAGGGTTGTATTACTCATTCTCCGTTCCCTTTTTTTCTATATCCATATAGAGCTTTTCAAGGCTGAACTGCCCGTTTTCCGCGTAATGGTCAGAGTCTTTGAGGGCGGAAATTGAATCGGTAAATATATTCCGGCCATGGCGGAAAATGCTGATTTTATCGCACATCTTTTGCACTTCCTCAAGATTGTGAGTTGTCATTATTACTGTTGTTCCATGTTCTTTCGCAAGTTCCGACAGCATGTCTCTTAAATCAGTTGTACTGACAGGGTCAAGCCCGTTAGTAGGCTCGTCCAGTAAAAGAATGCGCGGTCTGTGCAGCATGGCGCGTATCAAAGCGACTTTCTTTTTCATGCCCGTAGAGAAGCCTTTTATAACCAAACCTTTTTTATCATATAGATCAAATCTGATTAGTAGCTCGTCTATGCGCTTGTTTGAATCAACGCGGCTCATGCCGTAAATGTCGGCATAATACAATAAATTATCATATACGGTCAAAGGCTCGTACAAGCCCACATCTTCAGATAGCACTCCGCACATGCCTCGCACGGCGCCGCCGTCTTTTACAGGATTACTCCCAAAGACCGTAATACTTCCCATGTCCGGTTCCAATAGACCAAGAAGCAGCCTGAGTGTTGTCGTTTTTCCGGCTCCGTTATGGCCTAAAAAAGCGTAGACCTCACCCTCTGATATACTCAGATTTAAACCGTCGATAGCGGTCACTTCTCCAAAATTTTTTTTAACTTCCTCAAATTTCACTTTATTCATTTTTCCTCAAACCTTTTACAGCAAAAATATTATTAATTTAAAATGAATGATGAACATTTTTGATCATTTTCGGGGTTAAATTCCGCATTAAAGTTTTTTTTGATAAAATTCCACATATCCAATAAATTCTTAAATTGATATTTTTCTCCATAATTTATTTCTTTATTTGTTCTATTTATTAATATTGATATTATTCCCGCATTATTCGCTCCAATAATGTCTTTTTCTTCATTTCCAATATAAATCATTTCGTTTGTTTGTATCCCAAGTTTTTTTGACAACATAAGGTATCCACTAATATTTGGTTTTCTATAACCAACTTCTACTGATGAAAGTATAACATCAATAATTTTATTATTTTTTATTTTATTTATATCATCTGTAACAACATTTATACTTCCGTAAGGGACATCTGTTAATATACCTATTTTTAAGTTATTTTTCTTAATATCCTCTAGTACTTCTTCAGTATCATCAAATGCTTTGTTATTTTTCATATAATAATCGAAAAAATATTTTTCACTTATATTCTTCTCCTTAATACTTAATTTCATTAGTTCCATAATCTCATTGAATATTTGCCCCGAGGATATTTCATACTCACGGGGATTTATCCTTGTATTATATTTTTTCAGTATCTCTACGCAATTATTATATTCATCTTCTGTTGGTTTTTTATTTATTGAATTAAAACCTTTTTCTAACGCATTTTTATAATTATTTGCCCAACTTAATTGATTTTCAGAACAAACCAGAGTATCGCCTAAATCAAAACAAATGGCTTTTATTTTCATTAATACTCCCACGGATTAAAATAATTATTAGCTATAAATTGGAAGTTTTTTGGGTCTGGATACTTATAAGATGTCCAACTTTCATAGCTTTCAATTAAGGCTATAGCATCTTCATCTTTTAAACTATTCATAAATTTTCTACTTTTTTCAACTATGCCGTCAGGTTTCCTTTTTGCGTTTATAACAAATGCCTCTAATTTACGGCATGAAGGAAACAAAATTTCATTCTCAATCAGAATTAGACGGTACAAGTTGTATACCATTCCGTTTGCGATATGATCTTTCATAAAACCTTCCGGTTTACAAATTTTCCAATAATATAGATAAAACTGCTTGAATGTACAATAAAACCGGAGTTGTTTCAATTCCGCTTCCTTTTTTTGAAATATTGGGATTTTCGCGGCAAGTTCCGGCAAGCCGGACTCTTTGGAATAAAGTACACGCGCATTGGTAAACATATTCCGCATAGGTTCAGAACCGCTTTCCGCCAATTCATCCATATATTGCCGTGTCATAAAATGAATGTCAAAATAGCCGCCTTCATAAGTACATTTACCAAAAACTGATTCATTTTCATCGCAAGTTTTCTTCTTTTTTTCAAAATATTCCTGCGATACTACGGCAACACCGTCAAGGTCTGAATCAGGGCGTTCAGTGCCAGTAGCAACCGAACCCACCAAAAACAGCGCGATAATTTCAGGATTTTGACTATAGTGGGCTTTCATGTTTTCAATAGATTCTTGATGATGCTTATACATACCTTACCTCTTAATTATATATCCTTGTGTTCCAATACTTATTGATACACCGCCAATAAGTTCATTTCTTACATAATGCTGTAAATATCCCGCTTCTAAATAAATTGATCCGTTTTTATGATAAAACAGGTCAATACCGTCTCCGCCGCTAAAGAATGGTTTATAAGAAAAACCATTCCCTTGTGCGTACAAGTTTAAGCCAACAAAGGTAAAGATCATCAAAATAAATACTTTTTTGGCAGGCGGCATAAATTTATTCCTTTCCCTCAATCTTTTTAAGCTGTTTGTTTATGAGTTTGCTCTCATTTTTATAATAAAGATAAAACCCAAACCAAATTGCAAGAAATACCGCGATACAGCCCATTATCATCAAGAATATGCTTCCTATGCCTAAACCTTTTGGCAGCCAGCCAAGAAAAAAACCTACGGCAAGGAAAAAGGGCACTCCGATTCCCAAATGTATAATTGTCTTTACAAAAAGCGACAACTTTTCCGAATCATAAATTAGTGTAGGCAGAACGAAGCCGATACCCACCAGCATTGAACCGATTACCTGAATGGTAAAATTATTTATCAAGGCCTCAAAATATGCCTTGTTCGGCATAAAGTTAGATATTACGCCATAACTAACCATCCAAAAACATCCGTAGCTTATACCGCTAAGAGTGCGTCCAATTATTTTCTTAATCATATTAATACCTCTTGCAAACAATATTATCTCTTTACACAAGTATTTCAACATTTTTGGCTCTGATGTTAAACCGCATAAGGTCGAAATACAACCGCTTATATTATTCGCTCTCCTCACAAGCCAAGACGCTTTTTGAAATCTCCCATATGACGACGAGAGATATATTCATTAATGCCATTCTTCATTACAACATTCATCATGCCGCTAAAACGTACATCAACATGGTCAATTTGGCGGATGTTGACGATTGCGCTTTTTGAAATTCGTATAAATTGAAGTCCAAGCAAAGTCTCAACTTCATATAACCTTTTTTCAACAATAAACCGTTTTTTTGCCATGTTATATGCGACTATCTCATTACCCTCTGTTCTAACTATCTGTACTTCGTTTGGTTCCAATATGTAAATGAGATTTTCCCGCTTGACAGCAAAAACATTTCCGGATAAATTTTCATTTTCTATCCTTTTTGCGAGTTCTTCAATTTCCGGAGTGAGCGTTCCTGAATGAATAGTAACGTAAGGCTCATTTATATCTGATGAAAGACGAATTTCTGCCTTCAATTATATCTTCCTTCTTTTGGCACATTGATGCCGCAACCTTGCTCAATATCAATAATTGAAATTTAACCTCTTTACCTTGTTTTATCAATTGTTTCTATATAAGCGGTTGAATTTCGTATATAAACGGTTCGATATTACACATTTTGCTTTTTTGACGTATATGTTGGACTAAAAGTGCTTTCCTATGATAAAATATATAGTATAAACTTTTGAAATAGAAAGGAGTGCTTTATGAAAAACTGCACGAATTGCGGTGCGGAATCTTACCGCGTTGAATCAAAATTCTGCTTGAAATGCGGGGCCGCCCTGCCATCCGATGAACATGAGCCGTGTCAGAATATATGTACAAACCCGGATTGCGGCTCGCACAAGAACAAATTCATTTATCCTGACAACGCGCGTTTTTGTGACATTTGTGGCAGCAAAACGGTTTATGCCAATTAACTTGAATTATTTGATAACTTCAATACATAAGGTGTTCTTTCAAAGGAAATTTAATGCAAAAACCATCTGATTTGCTTGAAAGCGTACTAAATGAGATAGAAAAAAGGATAAAAGAAGACATAAACGCCGATTTTCTGGCGGATAATGCAGGTCTTTCATCAATCCATTTGCAAAGACTGTTCAAGTTCGCTTTCAATCAGCCAATTGGGTCTTATATACGTTCCCGCAAGCTAACGGCAAGCCTCGAAAGCCTATTCAATACCAATTCCAAAGTGATAAGTATTGCCCTTGAATATGGATTTGAATACGAGCAGTCATATGTAAGGTCTTTTAAGCGGGAATTTGACGTTACTCCTGGTATTATTCGTAAAACAGGGCAGATAGTAAAAGTAACGCCCCCTCTTAATTTGCAGGGCGCACAATTATTTGAAAATTGCATATTATTTAAACCGGAAATAGTAATGGTTCCTCGTTTTCATGTCGTAGGCATAGAACATCAAGTACCCCGCAATGAAGCAATTGACCATGTTCATAAATTAATAAGACATTTTTGGGAAAATGAACGCAATAAGATTACAAATATAGTAGAACCAGATGTTTATATTGGAATAATAAGAAGCCACGATATGAACGCTGACTTTAATTGTTATTTACCTTCTATTCAGGTGAAGACATTAAAAAACATTCCTGAAGGATTTGAAGATTATACGCTTAACCCTTCTTTATACGCTAAATTTCGTTATATAGGGCAGCATAATTATCTTGAAATTAATCAAGACAAAATAATCAATATTTATTCTACTATTAAAAAGTTTTTTATTTGTGAATATGACCGTGATTATTGTTTAGTTAATGGTACTTACTTTGTAAAAGTATATGGATTATCCGATGATGAGAACTTTTGTCAGGTGGAATGGTTTGTTCCCATTAAAAAAAAGCTGAAGATGATGAAAAATGTTAATATTTTCTATTTGTAATATACAAAAATGATTAAAAATGATAATTTTTTTATTTCTAATATGTTATCTTTTTGTAAGAAGGAAATATATTCAAATGAAAGAAGTTGAAGAAAATAAAGCGGCTTGGGGATTGTTATCCAAAGACCATTATGAACATTTCAAAAAGTCATTACAGGAAGGAAATCCTCAGCTAAGTAATATTATTGAAGAAGAAATAGGCGATATTTCAGGTAAATCAATATTTCATCTTCAATGTAATACCGGAGCTGATTCTATTGCATTGGCCCGAAAAGGAGCTATTGTTACCGGAGTAGATTTAGTACCTGATAATATATATTATGCTAAAAAAATGTCAGAAGAATTGGGTATTCAAAATATTGATTTTATCGAATCAGATATTATGGAATTGAAAAAAAAGCTTAATAAGAAATATGACATGGTATTTACAACAGAAGGGGTTCTTTGTTGGATTCCAAATTTTAATAAATGGGCTGAAACAGTAAAATATTTATTAAAAGAAAATGGCGTTTTGTATGTGCTGGATTCACACCCGTTTTATTTCGTTTTTGATGAGGAAAAATTAAGGGAAAATGAACTAGAGGTAAAATATCCGTATTTTATCAGGGAACCGGAACATGGCGAAACAATTGGCGGCTACGCATCTGAAGAAAAACAAGGGAAATGTTATACTTGGATGTATAAAATCAGCGATATAATAAATTCATTGATAAAAGCAGGATTGACAATAGAGTTTTTTAATGAATATGACACTTTATATTTTAATTTAGGAAGAATGGAAAATAGTAGTAATGGACAATATCATTTTCCGTTTTTTGACAATAAAATACCATTTACATTCAGTCTTAAAGCAAGATTAATTACAAGAGAAAATTGAAAACTTATAAGGAGATTTTTAAATGAGAAGTTTTTTGTATGAACAAAAATACGGCGCTTTGATCAATGAAATGATTGAAGACATACGCAAGAACGGGGTATACTTTATCGGACCAAATTGCTTAGTTCTGATTGAAGAATTATGTAAAAAAATGACGTTGAAGCCCGGTATGCGTATATTGGACATGGGTTGCGGAGCCGGATTTACATCAATCATTTTGGCAAAAGAATTTGGTGTTACCGTATTCGCTAATGACCTTTGGTTCAACGCGACTGATAACTACCAGCGTTTTGTTAAAGCAGGTGTTTGCGACAAAGTTTTCCCGATACAAGCGGAGGCTCATAAGCTGCCCTATGCCGATAATTTTTTTGATGTGGTAATAAGTATAGACTCGTACCACTACTATGGAACGGACGAATGTTATTTAGGTGATCATTTCGCAAGACTTGTTAAAAAGAGTGGACAATTCGGAATCGTAAATCCCGGATTATCTCGTGAGTTTGAAAACGGTCTGCCGGAAGCAATGAAACCGTTATGGGAACCAAATATGTACTCATGGCACAGCGCTGAATGGTGGAAAAAATTGTGGGATAAATCTGGATTGGTTGAAGTTACATACGCGAATGAAATCCCGGATGGTAAAACAATTTGGCGCAATACTGCCGATGTTGAACTTCATGACGCTGATACAGAACAATATTTAACACTCATTTTGATGACGGCAATCAAGATGTAATTTTTAATAGGAGAATGTAATTGTCTCCCATTACTGAGGTAAAAACATGAATGAAAAAACAAAGAAATTTGCTTTCCTTGGATTATCCTTGCTGCCATTTGTTGTAGTGATATTTGAAACGTTGATTTTATTGGTTGAATCAATGTTTTATGGTACTATGTATATTTTTACATTACCGTTTCATGCGGTGATTATTCATTGGAGTTGCACCATTATTATATGGTGTTTTGGTTTGTTTGTATTATATTTTCTCTCAAAAAAAGCAGGATACAATGTGTTTAGATACAAAAATAAACCAACGCTAAAAAATTTGATAATTGTTGTGATAATAGTTATATTAACAGCTATAGGTTCGTATATAATATGGGGAATGCGTTTTAAGCCTTTTGCGGAGTACAAAGGGCACTTTAATAAATATTATAGTATGGCAATAGTAACATTTATTTTTCAGTATTTGTATTATTTAGCAGAAAGTATGTTATTTTTGGCTATAGTCATTTTTGCGCAAGAATTTGGAGAAATGGCTTTTGGGAAAAAAATAATACCGTGGGGAGGAATTATGTGTGGCTTAACTTGGGGGTTAGGGCATATAATGACAAAAGATTTACTTACAGGTATACATGGGTTTTTTGTATCAATATTATTTGGTGTTGTATATTTACAAATGAAAAAGAATGTAAAATATGCATATATAATAATAGCGTTAATGTTTATGGTATAATCTAATGAATGTTTTTAAAAGTGAAACGGCAAAAACTCGTATCATTAATACATATAACCAACTGCTTGATATGTGGGATATTGATAAAATTGAAAAAGAAATAACCACAACATATGGAACAACTCATGTGATACTATGTGGAAATGAAAGCCATCCACCGCTTATACTTTTTCACGGCGTAGGCGACAATTCCGCTCTTATGTGGATTTATAATGCAAAAACACTCTCTCGTTATTTTAGACTTTATGCTATTGATACAATTGGCGGACCAGGAAAAAGCTGCCCAAATAAAAACTACAATAAAAATTTTGATGACGTTAGGTGGATTGATGAAGTTTTGGCAGAATTAATGCTTAATAAAATATATATGGCGGGAGTGTCTAATGGGGCTTATCTAACACAGTATTATGGGATTCATCGACCTGAACGAGTAATAAAAATGATTTGTATGGCAAGTACCGTCCCCGTAAAAGATTCTGATAAAAAACCAAATCCTATGAAAACCATGATGAAGATTTTCTTACCGGAAGCCTTGTTTCCGACAAAAGCTAATACAATAAAACTTTTACATAAACTCTGTGGGAAAAACATTACCGCTTTTACTGAAAATCACATAGTTATTGAACATTATCAATGTTTACTGAAGGGTTTTAATAATATGGCAATGCGGTATCACAAAATTATAAGTTTTAACGATGAGCAAATTAATTCTATACGCGAAAAGACACTGTATTTAGTTGGTGAAGATGACCCATTTGCAAAATCAGGGGGCAAAGACGCTCTTCTAAAAAATAGAATGAACGTGAAATTTTTCCCCGAAGTTGGACATGGAATTAATCATGAAATTGCAAAGGAAATAAATCTGATTCTTATTGAGTATTTATTGATAAAATAATGATTTATACATGATAACAGGAGGAGTATTTTGAAAGTATTAGTTCATGACTTAAACGAACAGAATTTTTCACAAATGGAAATTACTAAAGATAATTATACGGTGATTAACGCAAATACAACCTCCGCACCTTGCGTAAGCTGTTATAATTGTTGGCTTAAAACTCCCGGAACTTGCAAGATTAATGACTGTCTAAAAAACACAGGCACATTATTGGGAAATAGCGAGGAAACAGTATTAATAAGCCAAAATTATTACGGCGGATACAGTGAACAGGTAAAGAAATTACTTGACCGCAGTATCCCCGGAAGTTTGCCGTTTTATACTTACCGTTCATGGAAAGTAAGACACATAAAGAGATATAAAATTGACCGAAAACGCTTAACGGTTAGGCGAAATACAATCCCAAATATTAATAAACTTGACAATAATATAATAAATTTGTATCATTCATTTAATGAAGTTTATAGGATAGACATTATATGAAAAAAGATAAAGTTTATAAAAACAAAGATGGAGAAATTTCTTTAAATGAATTGTATGACAGACAGTTAAAATCTCTTAATATTAAATATCAAGATTCTTTTGTTAACACAAGATTTGGGCAATCCCATATTATAAAAACTGGAAACTTTAATGGTAAACCTTTACTTTTATTTCATGGTGGAAATAGTACAACTCCATATTACTTAGCTGGGTTAAAAATGTTATTTGATCATTTTTGTATTTATGCTGTTGATACAATAGGGCATCCTGGTAAGAGTGCAAAAAGGATCCTTTCGGCCAAAAATATGGAATATGGACAGTGGGCATTAGATATTATAAATGGACTTGACTTCAAAAAAATGAATTGTATTGGAGGTTCATACGGAGGTGGAATATTAGTAAAGCTAATGTGTGTTGCACCTGAAAAAATAGAAAAATCTGTTTTGATTGTCCCTTCTGGTATTGCAAATGTATCTAATTTTAATGTTTTGATAAAAATGGGAATACCAATGTTCTTTTATACGGTAACAAAAAATGAGTATTGGTTAAGAAAAGCAATTCTACCTATGACTATTGAAGAGAAAAATATTGACGCAGAGACTTATGAAATGGTTAAAAACGCATTTGAATTCGCGAAAATAAAAACTGAAATGCCTAGTAATATTAAAATGGATCAATTAAAAAAAACTAATATACCAATATTATTAATTACAGCTGAAATTGATTGTATTTTCCCTGGCAGGAAAGTAATCAAAAAAGCTAAAAAAATATTTCTCAATTTAAGAAGTCATTTGCTTATTAATCAAGGTCATTTATGTACTTTACCTGTTGATGTTATGGATATGATAATAAAATTTATAGATGAATAATAATTTAAAACAGATTGTACTTCGCCTAAAACAAGTTATGTGCCATGCCCGCAAAATGTACATTAAAATATTGACAAAATACGATATTTGGTATATAAATAAGGAAGGTTATATCAAATGAATTGTTATTGTATTGAAACTGAAGAAAAATTTATCTATTGTGTTGAAAATGTTGAGAAAAAGTATATAAAAAACATTGAACATGCATGGTTTAAAAAAGAAGATGGAAAATTTATAAAGGAATATCCGAATAATTTTGATAATAAAGACATTATTAAAAATAATTTTTATAAATATGGTGAATCAATGTTTAAATCAGAAGGAAATTGGAAGCATTCATTAAAATTATTTGCAGAAAAATGTAAAAGTGAAAATATCAAGTGGTATATATTTGGAAGCGCAAGTGAAGCAATTATTGGAGTTGATATAAAACCTTTTGATTTAGATATAATAATTCATGTGGATCATTTTTATAAGGCGGAAAAAATATTTCTTGAATATTTAGTTGAACCATTTGTGGATAATAGAAAAACATGGGTAGTGCAATTTTTTGGTAGAATATGTATTGCAGGAATAATGATTGATATAGTTGCGGAAGAAAAATTAAATGAGGAAAATAATGAATACAAAAAAATATTGTGGGAAAATTATGATTTAAAAATATATCCATTATTAAAACGTTACCGAATAGAAAAAGAAGGGAAAAATAGAAAAGAGCGAATAAAAAAAAAAGAAGAATATATGGATAAAAATGGAATTAAGATATTGACTTAAAATGAAAAATGAATAAAATATAAAATTGACTGGAGGCAAAATGGTAAAATTATTTACTGATAGGTTAATAATAAGAGACTTTAATATTAGTGATTTAAAAAATCATCACGAACTTGTGTCGAATAATAGTGTAATGTATTATTTACAGCATATAAAAAAAAATTCAATTGAAGAATCAGAAGAGAATTTAAATATAACAATCAATGATACAAAATTAAAAGACAGAAAATATTATTTTTTTCTAATTGAAAATAGAAATACAAATGAATTTATTGGAGAAATTGGTTATACCGTATTAAACAATACACCTTATGGTAAACTGGTTGATTTAGGATATTTTATTAATGAAAAATATTGGAATAAGGGATATACAACAGAAGCATTAAAACAAGTAATTAAATTCGCTTTTGAAGAAAATAATGTATATAGAATAAAAACGGACTGTATAAAAGAAAATATCGGTTCTGAAAAAGTAATGCAAAAAAATGGATTTATTAAAGAAGGAGAATTTAAGGAATATGTTTTTCATGATGGAAAATTAAAGGATAGAGTTCAATATAGATTAATGAAAAGTGAATGGAAAAAATGAATTTGCCTACATATTTAACTCGATATTATATATCGGGAAAAGATCCTTTTATTTCCCTTAATGATTTACCATTAGATCAAGCCAATAAAATAAAGAAGCTGCATTGTTTAAGAAACAATATCGGCGATTTCTATGCCGAAGATGAGTATTTGATTCATAGACTTGAAATAGAAAAATGGATTTACAATCAACTTTTATTAAAGGGTGGTATTCCTACTAATACTGTTCCAATATATATGTGTTTAGGAGATTCACCGAAAGGTAAATATGATATAAGGGGTGATATTCAAAAAAATGCTGTAGAAATAAAGATACCTTTATCCGCATTAGATTTGAGAACTGTTACATTTACATATCCAGATAGTATGTACAAATTTATTCTGGATGAAAGTAATAAAATAATGGGCGGAGAAAGAACAAATACTCCGAGAGTGTATTTTTATAGTGAATTGAAAACAGCAATCAGAAAATATAAAGATGGAAATGAGAAAATGAAAGATCATTATATTGAAGCGCAAGTATGGAATAGAGAACAACTGCATAAATATTTGAAAAAGTCTGGAATAAGACAAAAATAACTTCGCCGCCTTAAGTTATGCAAAATGCAGGCTAATTTAGTTGAAATATTGACAATAAAATATAAATAATATACAATAATATTAAAAGGGTATTAAATGATTAAAATTAAAGAATGTACGGAAAATGATATTGAATTATTGGCAAAAATGAATAAACAATTAATTGAAGATGAAAAAACAAATAATTTAATGAATATTACCCAATTAGAAAATAGAATGAAAGATTTTCTGAAAAATGGATATAAAGCTTTTTTCTTCATTATTGAAGAAGAAATAATTGGGTATGCATTATGTGATATTACTAAAGAACCAATTTATTTAAGGCAATTTTTTATTAAAAGGGAAGAAAGAAGAAAACACTATGGAAAAAATGCATTTAATGAATTATTAGAAAAACTTGAAATAAACGAAATTGAAATAGATGTCTTAAAATGGAATGAAAGTGGAATAAAATTTTGGGAAAACATAGGTTTCAAGGAACAATGGAAAAGAATGAAATATAGGATAAATAATGTACGCCTGCCCATCGCATAACAGGTCTGTATATGCTTCGCTGCCTTACGGCGGCTCGGGCTACACAGCCGGAACGTTATGTGTAATACTGCCTAAACCGATTGACAAAATATAGAAAATGAATATATTTGAAAAAGGGGAATATATGCAAAGAAATAGTGATATTGTTAAAAGTCATTTTTTAGAAGATATTTACATAAAAGAAATGTTTGATAGGAATAATTTAGGATTAAGAGATTGGGAAAATATTATTGTTAGAAAATATTTTATAAAAAATAACGGTAATATACTAGATATTGGTTGTGGTACGGGGCGGGAAGCAATGGCTTTGACAAAACTTGGCTATAAGGTTTTTGGAATAGATATTTCTGAAAAAGAAATTGAAATTGCAAAAGAAGAAGCGCAAAAAGAAAAGTTGGAAATCGACTATAATTTATGCAATGGAATAGATTTAGAGTTTAGTGATGAATATTTCAACTACTCAATAATCTGGGCTCAAACATATGGAAATATATATACAAAGGAAAATAGAATAAAAATGTTAATGGAAAATAAAAGAGCCCTAAAAAAGGATGGAATATTATGCTTTTCTACACATGATTATGAATTTGTAAAAAATAATTATAAACAATATACCAAAGGGAAGAAATTTTATCCATATTCTGATAGTAAATGTTATTGGGTATTGTTTACGATAGAAGAATTGATTAAAGAAGTAAATGAAGCAGGATTAAATATTGTATTTTGTGGAAAATCAAAAGAACTTGGAAACAATATAGATGTTGATGTATTGGTTTGTGTATGTAGAAAATAAAGTACGGCAGTACTACACACAACGAGGCTGTCGGAAAAGTACCTAATGCGCCTATTAAAGAAATATAAAACAAAAAATAAAAAAAAGGTCGACATATTTTCATAACCTTGATAAAATGGCATATTATGGCAAGATTTAAATACACAGATAATTCGCAAGGGCTGTTTCTTTCTGTTAACCTGAACGAGCAATTGCTGCCAGGCACCTTTGAATGGGCGCTTGACTATTTAATCGGCAGGATGG